>ERZ857521.496-NODE-496-length-59431-cov-4.272181_pt1 | contig 59431 bp, 55 predicted proteins | sample MGYA00519701_ERZ857521 | MGnify/ENA primary metagenome ERZ857521 (study PRJEB31778, sample SAMEA3449346) | human gut metagenome | biome: human gut; feature: human-associated habitat; material: faeces | place: United Kingdom | collected 2010/2012 ...
GATGGTGCAGCCCTCCAGCGTCAGGCCGGTGGCGTTCACATTGACGGTGTAGGTGTAGCGGCTGCCAGCTGCCAGCACCACATCGTTCTTCGGACGGAAATAGTAGGTGCCTCCGCCTAAATCCACCTGTATGAACGGGGTATTCTCCTTCACGGTCTGCGGTGCGGCAAGGGCTTCGTAGGTGTTGCCGTCCGGCACGTAGGTGCGGATAGTGGCGGGATTGCCGTTATCCGTGCTCAAGCCGGTCACGGAAACATCGGCTCCCGTCACGCTCGGGATGCCGTCTCCCGGTTTAAGAAGAACCGTTATACGCGCCGTGCGGTGGCTGAACTCAAGCGTCGGGTTGTCGAACTGCACGGTCTGGGCTTTGGCAGAGATAAAGTCGCTGCCCTCGAAGCCTTCCTTCGTGCTTTGGTCTGCCTTTACTACCACATCGGGCATCGTGGTGCCGTATGGCCACCATGCCGAAACGGTGATGTCCGCGCGGCTTGTCCACCAGAACGGGTCGGTGTCGCTGCTCAGGGTGGCTGTCTTGTAGACGTCGGCATCGGATGCCGTCACATCGTATTCCTTCACCGTGCCGCCCACGCTGAGGGCTACGGTCTGTACACCCTGCCAGTCGCCATCCACAGTGGCGCGTGAGGCAGGGGTTGCCACGGCTTGCAGGCCGGTGGCGTTGATTACCAATGGATACTCGCCCTCGGGCAACGTGCTGCCGCCGAGGTCGTCCTGCGTACAGGCAGTCGCTGCAAAAAGCAGGACGGTTGCTGCGGACAGTATATGCAATGGAAGTCTAATGTTCATATTCTTAGTTCTTTAGGAATGATATACTTAAAGGTCTGCATTCACATTGCCGCCGTTCACCGGGTTCCAGTCGCTGATAGTGGCTGAGCTGATGCTCAGGTCCTTGTTGCGGACGGTGACGGTGTAGGTGTAGTTGTTGCCGGCTTTCAGTGCGCCGTCGGGAATGGTGAGCGTGGCGGTGTAGGGCTGGCTGTTGTAGTACACGCTCAGTCCGATGCTTGCCGTTGACTGCGGGAAGAGGATGACCGACGAGGTGAGTACGCCGTTCAGTTCCATTGTAAGGTCGGCTGTCTGTGCGTTCGCATCCGTTTCCGCCGTGCCGGTGGTGGTGTCGAAGCTGCCCTCCAGCACCAGCCCGGAGAGTGTGTAGTCGGTGGGTTTGATGGTATTGAAGTCCACGCCGCTTCCTGCCTCGAAGGTGAGCGTAATCTGGCTCATGCGGTGGTGGAAGGAGCAGTCCGTGCCTCCCGTGGACAAGTTGTTGGTGAAGTTCACTTCAGGATTGTGCGTACTGGCAGTGGCGCCGGTAGCATAGAGGAAGTCGATGGCGGGCTGGTTTTGTTGCGCCGTGGCATCAGTGGTGGCGGTCAGCGTTCCGCCGTCCGCATCGTAGGGATAGTAGGCGGAGAAGGTGGTCGGGTCGTCATCTTGGAAGAAGATAATGGTTCCTGCCGGTGTGAACTTCCCGTTTTCCCACCGGTAGGGCACGTTGACGTAGCCGAAGCGGCTTTCGGAGATGCCTATCTCGTCATTGGTTGTCCACTGGGTGCCGCTGGCACGGGTGGCTACGGCATCGGAAATTTCGGCGTTAATCACTGCGGCCACGGGGCCGTCGTTCAGGTTCTCGTTGTCGTTGGTGCAGGCGGCCGCACAGAGGGCGAGCACTGCGATTGGAAGTAATCTGGTATTCATCGTATCTTTCATTTATTGTTTCTTTCCCGTATTTCTTTTTCCATTGTTATTCTTTACATTTCGGCATCCACTCCGCCGCCGTCCACTGTTTCCCAGTCTGTGATTTCACCGGTGAAGCCCGCCTCGCCCGGGGTCTCGGCTATTGTGCCGCCGAGGGTCAAAGGCGCGGTTTTGCCGTCGTTGAAGCCGTCGAGGGCCGCCGTGAGGTCGCTATTGAGAGATGTAGGCTGCGGGTTGCCGTCCGTGTAGGTCAACGTGGCGGTGAGCCTTTGGAGGTTGCCCGCGATGCCGAGCAGCCGCACGGTGGCCGTCCACTTGCCCGCATCGTCACCATCCGTTATCTTCGTGAAGTGCAGCTCCACCTCCGAAGGTGTGCCGTGGATGCCCGTGGCGAAGTCCAGCGTCCCTGCCGCTCCGCTCAGCGTACCCACGATGCTCTCGATGCGGTTCATCGCGTCGCCCGTCGGCTCGATCATGAGGGTAAGCTTACGCACCTGCTGATGCATCACGGCGGTCAGCGAGTAGTCGGTGTCGGCTTCTATCGCCACCTCCTGCACGGAAGAGAAGAGCCAGCCGGGGGTGTTCACGATGAAGCCGCCGTCCGCAGCGTTCACAGTAGCCGTCGTGCCGCTTATCGTGATGCCCTCGGGTATGTTGTAGGCCGCAAGGGTATAGCCGCCTGGCTTGAAAAGATAGTCCGGTGAGTGGGTCTCTCCAGTCTCCGTGCCTGTATAGTCACCCATTGTCACTGTCCACTCCGCGGGGATATCCACGCCCCCGCCCCGGTCGCTCCAATCGGCGGTGACGGTGATTTTCCCGTAGTCGGGATGCGGCGTGTCGTGAAGCTCGTCCTTCACGCAGGAGGTCGCGGCCAGCGTCAGGGCCGCCGCCACGCAATACCTTATTATATATATGGTCTTTCTCATAGGCTGATGAAGTTAAAAGAGGTTCCACGTCAGGGTGAGGCCGGCATGGATGGGTCCCCACCAGTTCTTGGCATCCTCGCCTTGCCGCACACGCACGCCCTCCACTACCCTGTATTTCTCATAGTCGGCGCGCAGGTAGCCCAGGGCCAATGAGCAGTCAAGGGAGAGCGCGTCGTTGAGCCGCAGCTGATAGCCGCCCGTCAAGCCTCCACCCATCAGGTCGCCTTGCTTGCCCACGCGGTTGAGCTTGTAGTTGAACTCGCCAGCCTTAAACATCGTGCCCAGATAGCCGCGCTTCTCCTTGCCTATATAGTAACGCACTTCCGGCATCACTTCCCAAAGGGCATACCGCCTGCCCTTGCCGTTCCACGACCACGATGTCCACGAGCCGTTCACAAGGATTCCCCACGAGGGATGGACGCGCCACTCCAAGCCTAAGTCGGGGGTGAGTGTCGCCCAGCGCAGCAGGTTGGCACGCAGGGAGAGGGTGTAACTGCCGGCCGACCAAGCCGACTGCGCCCCTGCCTCTTGCGCGAAAAGCGGAAACCGGAGAAAAGCCAGCAGAACGATTAATATCCATTTCTTTAAATCAGTCATAGCTTCATTATTCTTAAATTATCATTTGGGAATACCGTATCGAGTGTGTGAAGTGCCGTACGCCGTTTCCAATAGCAGGAAACAGGCGCATACAGAAAAGGGTGGTACACTCCCTGAAAAAAGGAGCAACCACCCATGCAACCTCTGTACAATACGTTTAGTATTATGTGTGTGTGTGTGTGTGTGTGTGTGTGTGTGTGTGTTTATACGGATTTTCCGGTTTTCCAAATTTTCAGCGGCAAAATCCACTTTTCTTTCAGTATTTTTATGATTATAAACCAAGCATTTAAGGCCCATAGAGGATGACACCTCCTCACGCTTTACGGAATGAGTAGGAATACCGTCCGCCTCCGTCCTAAGAAAGACGGGAGCCATTTGCCCTATTTTGCCAGCATATTTCATAAAGAAACCCTTCATTGAGAAGCTGCCTATATTTCCAAAGGAGTTCAAAACAGCTCTCAAATACAAAAGTATGCAAAATTTTCGTCAGATAGCAAAAATCACGCATAAAAAATCAGCCTACAGCCTGATTTTTTTTGTTTTACTTAGAAGCTGTTTTGAATTTCTTCGGAAAACATTATATGCAGCTTCTTACAAAAAGTTCCTTTGCAGCGGAAATTTTTCATGCAACGAAGGCCCAAAAAAATCGTCTAACAGCTGTGCAACTTTCGTCTAACAGCTGTTAGACGCAACGGTCACGGCTGTTAGACGAAAAGTACACAGCCGTTAGACGAAAAGTCCGTCTCCGGGAAACAGAGAAACGCATGCTTCCCGGTCAAACTTTGTCCGTATGCTTGCCTAATTCAAAAAAGAGCCGTAACTTTGGAGCGTTTGTATTTTTAGAAGCTGTTTGGAAATTCTTCCAGCTTCTTAGTTGATTATCTTAATGAAGATACGATGACTTTAGAGCAGTTTTATCAGCTATTGACCCTATTCTCGGGAGTAGGAATAGTGGTATTTATAGCCCTCTTTTTTATCAAAGCGGGCTACGGCATGTTCCGGACGGAGCGTTGGGGCATCTCGGTTCCCAACAAAACAGGCTGGGTACTTATGGAGGCTCCGGTATTCTTTGTGATGCTTTACCTCTGGTGGCAAAGCGGAACAGGTACAGACAAGGTGCCGTTCCTGTTCTTCCTGCTGTTCGAGCTGCATTACTTCCAGCGTTCATTCGTGTTCCCCTTTCTGATAAAAGGGAAAAGCCGTATGCCCATAGCCATTCTGCTGATGGGCGTCGTATTTAACCTGCTGAACGGCTACATACAAGGAGAGTGGCTCTTTTACCTGGCTCCGGAGGACCTCTACACCCCGGCCTACCTGCAACGGGCGTCATGCTGGATAGGCCTGCTGCTCTTTTTGACCGGAATGGGCATCAACTGGCATTCCGATTATGTAATCCGCCATTTGCGCAAACCCGGCGACACCCGGCACTACCTGCCGGAAAAGGGCCTGTATCGCTGGGTCACTTCAGGCAATTATTTCGGGGAACTGCTGGAATGGACAGGCTTTGCCGTCATGACCGCCTCACCGGCCGCATGGGTATTCGTATGGTGGACCTTCGCCAATCTGGCTCCGCGCGCATACGCTATCCGGAAGAAATACCGTGAGGAATTCGGGCGGGAAGCCGTTGGTAAACGAAAATGTTTAATACCTTATATATTCTAATGTATGAATTCAATCTTATTTACACCCGGGAAGATCGGACCGCTCACTATCCGAAACAGAACGATCCGTTCGGCTGCTTTCGAAAGTATGTGTCCGGGAAACGCGCCTTCTCAGGAGTTGTTAGATTACCATAAATCGGTTGCTGCCGGAGGAGTAGGCATGACAACCGTTGCCTATGCCGCCGTAACCCAAAGCGGCCTGTCGTTCGACCGGCAATTGTGGATGCGTCCGGAGATTGTTGCCGGGATGCAACTGATTACCGATGCCATACACAAAGAGGGAGCCGCCGCAAGCATCCAGTTAGGGCATTGCGGAAACATGTCCCACCGGAGCATTTGCGGGCAGATACCCGTAGGCGCCTCTACCGGATTCAACCTGTACTCGCCGACCTTCGTCCGCGGATTACGGAAAGAGGAATTGCCCGTAATGGCAAAAGAGTATGGAAAAGCGGTAAACCTGGCACGCGAATGCGGATTTGACGCCGTAGAAATTCATGCCGGGCACGGCTACCTGATCAGTCAGTTCCTTTCTCCTTACACCAATCACCGGCACGATGAATATGGCGGCTCGCTGGAAAACCGCATGCGCTTTATGGATATGGTCATGGAAGAGGTCATGAAAGCCGCCAAAGATGACATGGCCGTCCTGGTAAAGATGAATATGCGCGACGGATTCAAGGGGGGAATGGAGCTGGAGGAATCTTTGCAGGTAGCCCAACGCCTGAAAGAAGACGGGGCGCACGCCTTGGTGCTGAGCGGAGGTTTCGTCAGCAAAGCCCCCATGTATGTCATGCGCGGAGCGATGCCTATCAAGTCTATGACCTATTACATGAATTGCTGGTGGCTGAAATGGGGGGTCAGAATGGCAGGACGCCTGATGATTCCGACCGTACCGTTCAAGGAGGCCTATTTCCTGGAAGACGCGCTGAGGGTCAAGGCTGAGGTCAAGGACATCCCCCTGGTCTATGTCGGTGGACTGGTATCGCGGACTAAAATCGAAGAGGTGCTGAACGCCGGCTTCCCCTTCGTGCAGATGGGACGCGCCTTGCTGAACACCCCGGACTTTGTCAACCGCATGAAAACAGAAGAGGATTATTGTTGTGACTGCGGGCATAGCAATTATTGCATAGCGCGTATGTACACACTGGATATGGCCTGCCATAAACATCTGAAAAACAAATTGCCCGATTCCCTGCAACGCGAGATAGAGCAACTGGAGAAGGAGGCCAAAGGATGAAAGGACGTGCTGTAATTCCCGGAGCCGATGGCGGAATGGGCACGGAAATCACCCGTGCGGTGGCAGCGGCCGGCTATGAGGTCGTCATGCTTTGCTATGACGCGGGCCCCGGAAAGACCTGCCGAGACAAAATAGCCCAAGAGACCGGCAACGACCGGATAAGCGTCCGCCAGGCAGATCTGTCGGACATGAGCTCGGTACGGCAAATAGCCGAAGGACTGTTGCGCGACGACATTCCGATCCGCCTGTTGATGAACAACGCCGGGACGATGTGTACGCATTTCCAGCAAACACCCGACGGACTGGAGCGGACGGTAGCAGTCAACTATGTGGCTCCTTACCTGTTGACCCGTCTGTTATTGCCCTTGATGAGCGAAGGGACGCGGGTGGTCTGTATGGTCTCTTGCACGTATGCCATCGGAAAGATAACTCCGGAATTTTTTACGCGAGGGAAAAAGGGCAGTTTCTGGCGCATACCGATTTACAGCAACACCAAACTGGCTTTATGGCTATTTGTCCGTAAACTGGCTTTGCTGGTGCAAGAACGGGGTATCACGGTAAACGCGGCCGATCCCGGCATCGTATCTACCAATATCATCCGCATGGATATGTGGTTTGACCCGCTGACCGACATTTTCTACCGGCCTTTCATCCGTACGCCCAAACAGGGAGCGGCAACGGCGGTACATCTTCTTTTGGACGAACTGCCCAAGGGGACAACCGGCAAGATGTTCGCTTCCTGCCGGGAACGGAATCTGGCCGAGAAATATCTGAACCATCCGCAAATGGATTCACTTTGGGATGATACGGAAAATTATTTGCGGGAAAATTGTAAAATAAGTTTGTAAGTTTATATGTTTTTGAGTTTTTGATATGGAATCAATCAGACAAATATTCCGGATTGGGCATGGGCCTTCCAGCAGCCATACGATGGGACCGATGCGTGCCGCCCAAATGTTTCTGGATAAGAACCCGGGGGCAAACCGATTCGAAGTAACTCTATATGGAAGTCTGGCAGCTACCGGGAAAGGACACATGACCGACAAGGCCATCCTGGATGTTCTGACTCCGAAAGCCCCGACAAACATCATCTGGAAACCGAAAGTTTTCCTTTCATTCCATCCGAACGGACTGCTGTTTGAAGCATGGGACAGCCAAGGGAACAAATTGGATTCATGGACTATCTACAGCATCGGCGGAGGGACATTGGCGAATGAGACCTACAACGAACAGACCGCCACGCAGGTCTATGACATGAACCATATCCACGATATCCAAGCGTGGTGCGAACGGACCGGCTACTCTTATTGGGAATATGTAGAACAATGTGAAGGAAAAGAGATCTGGGACTACCTGGCTGAGGTCTGGGAGGTTATGCAGGATGCCGTTCATCGCGGACTGGAAGCCGAAGGTATTCTTCCGGGCGGATTGGGAATCCGGCGAAAGGCCTCCGACTATATGATTCGCGCACGCGGGTATGGAAGCAGCATCAAAAGCCGCGGATTGGTCTATGCGTACGCGCTGGCTGTATCCGAAGAAAATGCTTGCGGAGGAAAAATCGTGACAGCTCCGACATGCGGTTCCTGCGGAGTTATACCGGCTGTGCTCTACCACCTGAAAGAGACACGGGAGTTCCGCGATTCACGCATCCTCCGTGCATTGGCTACGGCCGGGCTATTCGGAAATGTAGTCCGCACAAACGCCTCCATATCCGGAGCAGAAGCCGGATGCCAGGCGGAAGTAGGTGTGGCCTGCTCTATGGCCGCGGCCGCCGCCAGCCAGTTGTTTGGCGGGACAGCCGCCCAAATCGAATATGCCGCCGAAATGGGACTGGAACATCACTTAGGACTGACCTGCGACCCGGTGTGTGGGTTGGTGCAAATACCTTGCATCGAACGGAACGCCTTCGCAGCGGCCCGGGCGCTGGACGCCAATACCTTCTCCAACTTCTCCGATGGCCGGCATCGCGTCAGCTTTGACCAGGTAGTGGAAGTCATGAAGCAGACAGGCAACGATTTGCCAAGCCTTTATAAAGAGACCTCCGAAGGGGGATTGGCCAAATATACCCTGAGATAGGAAACATAAATGCACATTTTCCCGGAAAATGTGCATTTATTCGAAAAAGAAGCCTATCTTTGCAGCCGTTTATGCCAAATGGCATGGTATATTTATTCACATTAAACTAATTTTATGAAGAAAGTTATCGCACTAACGTGTCTGTCTGTGCTGCCCTTTTCGTATGCGGCAGCCGAAGGATTTCAAGTAAACGCGCAGAGCACAAAACAGGCCGGTATGGGGCATGTAGGAGCCGCCCTGAAATTGGGCGCTGAGAGTATGCACTTCAATCCGGCCGGTCTGGCATTTATGGATAAGACTATCGATTTGTCCGCAGGAGTTTCCGGAGTATTTGCTCACGCCAAGTATTCCAACAACAGCTATTATTCTGCTGTAAACAGCAATACGGCTATAGCCTCCGATTACAGGGCAAAGACAGATAACACGCCAAGTACCCCTCTTTATCTCTACGCCGGTTTCAAGATATACGACAACCTGGCTGCCGGTATCTCCTTGAATACGCCTTACGGAAGCGGCATCAATTGGGGTAACGACTGGGCTGGCGCTCATTTGGTACAGAATATCTCCTTACAAGCTTTCAACTTGCAACCGACCGTAGCCTGGAAGATCACCGACAAATTGAGCATCGGTGCCGGACTGATGGTGATGTTCGGAAATATCACATTAGACCGTGCGCTGATAGGACCGGGAGCCATGACTGCAGTAGGCCAGAATATGATCAATTCCATCCCGGAGAATATGCAGGGCCTGGTAAAACCGATGATTGATCCCATCATGAATGAGCTCTCCCGATATGAAGAGACCTCCGCAGCATCGGTATCCCTCAACGGAAGTTCACAGACCCGATTCGGATTCAATGTCGGAGCCATGTATGACATCAACGAGAAATGGACGGTGGGCCTCTCCTATCGTTCCAAAGTAACGGCCAAGGTGAAAGAGGGGGATATCCAACTGCGCTATGCCAACCGGGAACACTTCGAAGGGGTGTTGCAGCAGGTCAACGAACTGATTGCCCTGGCCAAGCAAATGGGAATCCAAGGATTACCGGATGGCATCAATGTTCCTCCGTTGGAAAGCGGTACCTTCTCGGCGGAGCTGCCGTTGCCGGACAACTGGAACGTTGCCGTTACCTATCGGCCAACGCAGCGTTGGACTGTTTCCGGAGAGGTGCAGTTTGTCGGCTGGAATGCTTACGAATCACTGGATGTCTATTTCCATCCGGATGCGGAGTTGGGCCAATACAATATCGCTGCTCCTAAAAAATATGAGAATACACGTATTTATCGTCTCGGAGCGCAATACGCCACAACAGACCGCCTGGACATCCGTTTCGGCGCTTACTTTGACGAGACACCGGTAAAAAGTGATTATTTGAATCCGGAAACGCCCAGCATGAACAAACTGGGATTGACGGCGGGGTTCAGTTTCCGTCCGCTTCAACGTCTGTCGGTAGACTTTTCTTTCTCTTATGTACAGGGATTTGCGCGTGACGGTTCGTACACGGATGCCGATTTATTGGGTAATCCACGCACATTTGCCGGGCACTATCAAGCCTATGCGTTAATGCCGGCCATCGGTATATCGTATGGATTTTAAGGATTTTGAGGGAGACGGTGTGTCAAAATTGCAAACTGCTGCGTTATTTTCGGAATTCGGGCTAAGTCATTTACTCCAGTAAACTCCTGTCGCCCTCATCCTCAATGCCTTGCATTTTGCTAATTCTGACACACCTTAATGGGGTTGCGTCAAAACATTCATTTTGACACAGCCCCCTCTAATTACTTTACTGCATTCTATTTACTTTACTGCCACAATCTCCACTTCCACCAAAGCGTTCTTCGGCAAAGTCTTTACGGCAACAGCCGAACGAGCCGGGAAATCACCGCTGAATTGTGCCGCATAAACTTCATTCATTGCCGCAAAATCAGACATGTCGGCTAAGAATACGGTTGTCTTAACCACATCGTCTATGGTAAATCCGGCCTCATCCAAAATAGCCTTTACATTCTTGAACGATTGCTCTGTCTGAGCTTTTACCCCTCCTTCCGGAAATTCTCCGGTTTCCGGATTCAACCCTAACTGTCCTGACGCAAACAGCATATTGCCTGCCTGAATAGCCTGGCTGTAAGGGCCAATGGCAGCAGGCGCATTTTTAGTCGCAATTACTTTTTTCATTTGATTTTCTATTTCTGGATTAATTATGTTCTTGATTCATCCGTTGGCGAACCACTTCGTAAATAAGGATGGAAGAAGCCACCGAGACATTCAACGAGCCGATTGTACCGAATTGCGGTATCTTTATCATCGCGTCACAAATCCGCAGATTCTCGGATGAGACACCTGTATCCTCCGCCCCCATCACGATGGCAGTCGGCCCGTCGTAAGCCATATTCGTATAGCTATCCGCCGCTTTCTCGGAAGCCGCATAAACCTTAACACCGCTCTGTTGCAGAAAACGAATGGCTTGATTGATACTTTTTTCCTTACATACAGGCAGTATATGCAGGGCACCGGCCGAGGTCTTAATGGCGTCCGCGTTTACCGTCACACTCCCTTTCGAAGGAATAACAAGGGCATCTACGCCGGCACATTCGCAGGTTCTGGCGATTGCCCCGAAATTCCGGACATCGGTTATGCCATCCAGCAACACAATAAACGGATCACGTCCCTCTTCATAGATGAGCGGAATAATATCCTCCAACTTCTGGTAGGTAATAGCCGAGACAAAAGCTATAACCCCTTGGTGATTCTTGCGCGTATAACGGTCCAGCCGCTCTTGGGGAACCCGTTGCACTTGAATGGCCCTTCCCCGCAGGGTTTCAAACAACTCTTTCGCCAACTCCCCCTGCAAGTCGCGACGCACCAATATCTTGTCTATCTCCTTATCCGCCTGAATCGCTTCTATAACGGCTCTGATGCCAAATACCAATTCGCTTTCTTTCATTATCTAATTTTTCTTTTCGCGCAAAGGTACGAAATTATTTCTTTTCCGTATCTTCGCAACAGAATCATTAAAATTATTTGTCATGAAACTTGAGCATATCGCTATGTATGTAAACGATCTGGAAAACACACGGTTGTTTTTCATGCAGTATTTCGGTGCAATATCCAACAAGATATATCATAACCCCCAAACAGGCCTGCGTACTTACTTCCTTTCTTTTGAAGACGGCGCCCGTCTGGAAATCATGTCACGCCCGGATATGTCCGATGCCCCCAAAAACAATCTCCGGACCGGTCTTATCCATATCTCTTTCTGCGTCGGAAGCAAAGAACGTGTAGATGCTCTCACCGAACAACTCCGTGCGGATGGATATGCCGTAATCAGCGGACCACGCACCACCGGCGACGGCTACTATGAAAGCTGCATCGAAGGCCCTGAAGGAAATCTCATTGAAATCACGGAATAGTAGCCCGCTGGAAATCCCAGTTTTTGATTTCCGCCAATACCTCTTCGATGCTCTCACACCGGACATCATCTCCGTTCTGCAACACAAAGGAATCGGGGAGCACCTGAATCTGGGGGGAACCTTCCGAATGATCTACAAGGATGCCCTGACGCCGGAGGGCCTTGCGCAGCATCCGGAACCGGAAGCCTTCGCCCGTTAAATGTATGTGCGCGTGATAATTGACCCGTATGCGATAAAGCCCGCTATGTGCGTCAAAATAGACGCCACGCCCTTCAAAGAAACGGGCCAGGCTCCCCTGCAGGGCCAGATCCTCCGGGATGCCCGAGGTTATCCCCGTCCCCTTATCCATCAGCCAGATACGGTCGGCTATCTCGAGAGCCAAATCCAGGTCATGCGTAGAGAGGAAAATCGTCTTGTCGGTAGTCTGCACCAAACGATAAAGCAACTGCATGATTTCCACCTTGCTGGGATAATCAAGGAAAGCCGTAGGCTCGTCCAGGAAGATAACCGGAGTCTCCTGCGCGAGGGCCTTGGCAATCATCACCTTCTGCCGTTCGCCATCCGAGAGCGTATGCACCATACGCCCCGCCAGGTCCCCGATGTGTACCAAGTGTATGGCCTCCTCCACCTTGCGCTTATCCTCCGGGCCCAGCGTCCCCCAGAAACCGGTATAAGGACTCCGGCCCATACCGATCAAGTCCGCCACGCTCATGTTGCGGATCTCGCACTTCTCGGTCAGCACCACGCCAATCAGCCGGCTCAATTGCTTATCCGAATATTCCGAGATATCTTTACCCAGCAGATTGACTTCGCCCGCAAGTTTGGGTTGGAAAGCGGAAAGGGTGCGGAGCAAGGTAGACTTCCCCACCCCATTGGCTCCCAAGAGGCAGGTCAGCTCTCCGCTATAAATCGAGGCATCGATATGCGAGGCTATAACTTTCCGGTGATGCTTGGAGAGATACCCGATAGATAAATCCCGTAAGCGTATGGTTTCGTTTGCATGTCTATTCATTCCAGTCATTCTTTCTTTTCTTAAACAATACCGAAGCGACAACGGGCGCACCGATCAGGGCCGTCACCGAGTTGACCGGCAAAGCCCCTTCGAACCCGGGCATCCGGGCTATCAGATTACAAAGCAACGCCAGCCCCCAACAAAAGACTGGAGGGCACCAGAAGACGATGGTCGGAGGTCTGAAACATGGCCCTGGCCAGGTGAGGGACCGCCAGTCCCAGAAAGCTGATCGGCCCGCAATAAGCCGTGACGATAGCCGTCAATACGCCGGCCGAGAGGATAACCAGCAATCGCGCACGCTTGATGTTCAGCCCCAGATTACGGGCATAGCCATCCCCCAAAAGCAGCAGGTTGAGCGTCTTGATCAGCAGAAAAGAGAGCGGGAGCAAGATACTCATCAACAAGACGAACAGCATCATCTGGTTGCCCGACACACGGGCGAAGCTACCCAATCCCCATATCACATACGCGCGGATATCCTCTTCTACACTGAAGAATTTCAGCACACCGATGATGGCCGTAGCCACATAGCCGATCATCACGCCTACAATCAGGAGAGTAACGCTCCCCTTTATCTTCTGGGAGACGTAGGCTATCAGGGCCATAATGGATAGTGCTCCGGCTATAGCCGCCACCGAGAGAGCTATCTCGCCTATTACCCCCAGACGGCTCAACGCCACGCCTCCGATACTTCCGCTCAGAAGGATGACAAACGCCACGCCCAGGCTTGCCCCCGAACTGATACCCAGCACGGAAGGCCCCGCCAAAGGATTCCGGAAAACGGTCTGCATCTGCAGTCCGCTAATGGCCAGGCCGGCTCCTGCCGCCAGTGCGGTCAAAGCCTGGGGCAAACGTGATTTCCACACGATGTTTTGCCAGGCCACCGGCTCATGCCCCTGCTCCGTAAGGATATTCCAAATCGAATCAACCGGGATAGCCACCGACCCCAGCAGGAGATTCAGGAGGAAGAAGAGAGCGATCAATACGACCAGCAATAACATACGCCATAAATTGGAATGTCTCATAAGCGCTTATTCTTTCAACAGATGATAAAATACGGGAGTATGTTCGGGCAACAGGTCCGGATGGAATATATGAAGCAGGTCGGCCAAAACGACTTCGGGCGATGTGGGCATCTCCTCGTAAAAGGGGGTAGTCTTCATATTACAATAGATAATCTTCCTGTCCCGGAAAGCCTTGAAGTCGGCATACCTTTCATCTTGCGCCTTCAACGCCTCATACGAGAAGCGGTCGGGATAGCTGTTCACAATCCGCCAGTAATCGGCATTGTCGGCCTGGTTATAAACCGTCTCGAAATCAAGCATGATACCGCCCGAACGCTCGTCGTGCTTCAGGAAATAATCGGCTCCGGCATCTTTGAACAATTGCGCGAGGAAGCTACGCCCCCCCACCGCATACCAGTTTCCGCCCCTCAGCTCTCCGCTGAACACCACCGGCCGGTAGGTTATCTTTCCCCCTTCGGTCAGGGCCTTCAATTCGTTATAACGCTTCTCGATGGAGGCAAAACAGGTGTTCGCCTCCTGCTCCAGGCCACACAATAGCCCCACAAACTTAATCCATTCCGCTTGTCCCAAAGGAGTCGTTTCCTTATAGCCCAGATGGGGAATCAACGGGATTCCTACATCTTTCAATACATCATATCCACCACGCTTGTACGGAGAAATCAGAATCAGATCGGGGTTCATACTCATCACCGCCTCATTATTGAAATTCCCCTCGATTCCGATTTTGACCGTCTGGCCCGTCTCCAACCGGTGATTCATCTCTTTGTTGAACAAATGGCGCGCGCTGGTGATTCCCACCACCCGGTCCAGCGCCTCCAGCTTGATGAAGTTTGAGAGCTGGAGAGAGGTCATGCAGATGACGCTCCGGACAGGTACCTCAATCGGAGTATAATCCGCCGGGACCGATTCCGGACGGGTCCCCCTCGGCACTAAAGCGTAACGGTATATCCGGGTTTGCCTGTTCTGAGGATCTTGGATATTCACCAGCGCGACCCCGGATTTATATTCTATTTGAAAGCCCTCTGCGTAACGGGGGGTGACCTGTTCCGCAAAACGGGTCTCCACCCGGCTTTCCGATACAGCCTCTTCCCCCTTCTTCTCAGGAGAAGACCCGGAGGAGCATCCCCCTGATAACACCAAGAGTGTCAACCCTCCGATTATGTATTTTAGTTTCATAAATCAACGTTTTCTGTTTGTTTCGGCAACAAATGTACATAAAAAAACAGATTTCCGGCTCTTGCACAATTCGGAAAATACATTTACCTTTGTCCACATCAAGTTCAGGTAAGTTGACGAGAGACAAGTTGACGAGGAGACAAGATAGCTTGTACCTTGTTTACTGAAGCTTGTCAACTATAATTAGCAGATTACCAATAAAAACGGATTGTATCATGAAAAAATTCTTATTGGCGGCAGGTTTATGCTGCGCATTTTTGTTCCCCGCAAATGCGGAAACGCAAGGCAAATGGAAACCGTTATTCGGGAATAATCTGGAAGAAGCAAACTATAATCCCTATGTATGGAGTTTGCAAGACGGTGTGCTTTCAGCCAACAAAGATGAGTCTATTTGGACAAAAACACAGTATGAGAACTTCGAACTGGATTTGGAGTTCAAGACAGATGTGGGAACAAATAGCGGAGTGGTGGTGTATTGTACGGACACCGAAAACTGGATTCCCAACTCGGTGGAGATTCAGATTGCCGATGATTATTGTGAACAATGGGCAAATGACAAACCTTATGCCCGCTCAGGTGCGGTCTACGGACACCTTCCGGCTAAACGTGACCGGGTGGTAAAACGTCCGGGTGAATGGAACCGGATGCGCATCAAATGTGAAGGCCAGCAGATTACGGTAGAGCTGAACGGGGAGCTGGTTACAGAAATGGATATGTCTAAATGGACTTCCGGAAAGGTTAATCCGGACGGTACGGAAATCCCCAGCTGGCTTCCTAAACCGTTTGCCGAACTTCCGACCAAAGGATATATCGGCCTGCAAGGCAAGCACGGCAATGCCTTGATTTGGTTCCGGAACGTGGAAATCAGAACATTAGACTAAGAAGCTGGAATAAATTCCAAACAGCTTCTAACATCGATATCTATAAACGGAGAAGGGACACAATAAGTCACCTCGTCCCGACCGGAAAGAACGAGTAGGCAAGGAATCTAAGGAATATACCTTGTCTACTCGTTTGCTAAAAACCTCGTCTACTTGTCTACTGAAACCTTGTCTACTCGTCTCCTAAAATATTTCTCTTCAAAATCGACCTCTATATTCAAAGATTTTATTTACCTTTGGGCGGCAAATAGATATTTTTTGAGTTTATGAGCTTTTAAGTTTATGGCTTTTTGAGTTTATAGGCTTATAAATTGAAAGATGGATAAACTTGCAAACTAAAGGACTAAAGGACTTAAGAACTTACAAACTAAAAAACTTAAAAACTAAAAACTAAAATAATATGGCAAAATTCAGAGGCGCAGTTGTAGTGAATACAGAGCGTTGTAAAGGCTGTAACCTTTGCGTAGTGGCCTGCCCATCGGATGTTCTGGAGTTACACCCTCGGGAAGTCAATAACAAAGGCTATCATTTTGTGTATATGAAGTCGCCCGACAACTGCATCGGATGCGCAAGTTGCGGATTAGTTTGTCCGGACGGATGTTTAACCATCTATAAAAAGAAAATAGACTGATATGGCTGAAGAGATAAAATTGATGAAAGGCAATGAAGCAATTGCCCATGCAGCGATTCGTTATGGTGTAGATGGATATTTCGGTTATCCGATCACCCCCCAATCCGAAGTAATGGAAACACTAATGGCCGAAATGCCCTGGAAGACGACCGGCATGGTGGTACTACAAGCTGAAAGTGAAGTGGCCTCCATCAATATGATTTATGGAGGAGCCGGAACCGGAAAACGGGTGATGACCTCATCGTCCAGCCCCGGTGTCAGCCTCATGCAAGAAGGGGTTTCTTACCTGGCCGGCGCCGAATTACCTTGTCTGATCGTGAACGTGATGCGCGGAGGTCCCGGATTGGGAACCATCCAGCCCAGCCAATCGGACTATTTCCAAACGGTAAAAGGCGGAGGACATGGCGATTACCGGCTGATCACGTTGGCCCCCTCATCGGTTCAGGAAATGGCGGACTTTGTAGGATTGGGATTTGACCTCGCATTTAAATACCGCAATCCGGCTATTATCCTGGCGGACGGTATCGTAGGACAGATGATGGAGAAAGTGGTTCTTCCTCCTTTCCACCCGCGCCGTACGGATGAAGAAATTGAGGCTACCTGCCCGTGGGCTGCCCGGGGAAAGAAAGGCAACCGTAAGCCGAATATCATCACCTCGTTGGAGCTTGACCCGGCCAAAATGGAGGAAAACAACATCCGTTTCCAGAAAAAGTACCAGGAAATCGAGAAAAACGAGGTGCGTTACGAAGAGTACCATTGCGAAGATGCCTCTTATCTGCTGATTGCCTTCGGCTCGTCAGCCCGTATCTGCCAGAAAGTAGTAGAGAATGCCCGTGCGGAAGGTATCAAGCTTGGCTTGCTCCGACCGATTACGTTATGGCCGTTCCCGAGTGAAGTCATCGCGCAATATGCCAATCAGGTAAAGGGCATTCTTTCCGTAGAATTGAACGCCGGACAGATGGTCGAGGATATCCGGTTGGCGGTAAAAGGAAAAGTTAAAGTAGAACATTTCGGTCGCTTAGGCGGAATTGTCTTTACTCCGGATGAGGTGCTGGATGCGCTTAAAAAACTGATAATTGACTAAATTATGATTCGCGGAAGCAAATTGGACGAGTTATTGACATTACTATTTATGTTATTAGCTATTGCTACGGTGATCTGCTTTTTCATACCCTCGGTAGAAAAAAGCATCACACTGACCATAGGCGGTATTGCCATTGGCGTCCGGATTATACAATATATACTGAGATTTTTTAATTAAGAGGATTGATTATGGAAATAAATGAAATCATAGACGCGGAAAACTTGGTTTATAAAAAACCTAAGTTGATGAACGACAATCCGATGCACTATTGCCCGGGATGCAGTCATGGTGTAATCCATAAACTGATTGCCGAAGTCATTGAAGAGATGGGTATGGAGGAGGACACAATAGGTGTCTCACCCGTTGGTTGTGCCGTCTTTGCTTACAATTATATAGATATTGACTGGGAAGAGGCCGCCCACGGACGTGCTCCAGCCATAGCTACCGCCATCAAACGCTTGAACCCGTCAAAAATGGTCTTCACCTATCAAGGAGATGGTGACCTGGCCGCTATTGGTACGGCCGAAACGATTCATGCGGCAAACCGGGGTGAAAACATCGTGATCATTTTCGTGAACAATGCTATTTACGGAATGACGGGAGGACAAATGGCTCCGACCACCTTGGAGGGCATGAAAACGTCAACTTGCCCTTACGGACGTGACATCGCCTTGAACGGATATCCGCTGAAAATAGGAAACCTGCTGGCTCAGCTGGATGGTACCTGTCTGGTAACACGCCAAAGCGTGCAGAATGCGGCGGCCGTACGGAAAGCCAAGAAGATGTTGCGCAAGGCTTTTGAGAACTCGATGGCCGGAAAAGGGACATCAGTCGTAGAGTTTGTCTCTACCTGCTCCTCCGGATGGAAAATGAGTCCGGAACGTGCCAACAAATGGATGGAAGAAAATATGTTCCCGTTCTATCCGTTAGGTGATTTAAAGAATGTAGAATAACTAAAACGGTCAAAAAGAAATGAAACACGAGATTATTATTGCCGGATTCGGTGGACAAGGTGTTTTGTCAATGGGAAAAATTCTTGCTTATTCCGGACTGATGGAAGGGAAAGAAGTAACATGGATGCCCTCTTATGGTCCTGAACAACGTGGCGGAACGGCAAATGTTACGGTTATTCTGAGTGATGATCCTATCAGCTCGCCCATCCTGAACGAATATGATATCGCCATCATCTTAAACCAGCCCTCGTTGGATAAGTTCGAAAACAAAGTGAAACCGGGTGGAATCCTGATTTATGACGGATATGGTATCCATACCGAAATCAAACGGAAAGATATCCAAGTGTATCGCGTGGATGCCATGGATACCGCGGCTGAGATGCAAAACGCCAAAGCATTCAACATGCTTATCCTGGGTGGATTGCTGAAAGTGGTTCCTATGGTCAAAATGGAGAATGTGTTGTTGGGATTGAAAAAATCTTTGCCCCAACGCCATCATGACCTGATTCCGATGAACGAAGCCGCTATTTTGAAAGGGATGGAAATTATACAGAAAGTGCCTTCGTGCCAATGAAACAAGGACTGCATTTACTTATATTATTACTCATACCGACAAGTCTCTTTGCCCAAGTCCGACCAGGAGGGGGCAAAGGAGGCTTCTCTCTTTCTAACCTGTCGAAAGGGAATACGACCTTGGCCGATAGTCTGCTCGTAAAAGACAGTACGGAGCTGAAAAGCAAACGGGTTACTGCCTACCGGCTAACGCCTTTGCTGGGAGATCCTTATGTCGCACCGATGGATACCGACCGGTTGAATACGGCCAACAGGACCCTGGTGGAAGGAAAAGGGCTGGCTATCGGTTACTTGGCCAACTTGGGCTCACCGGCCCAGTCTCGTATTTTCTCCGAACGGAAGGAAGCACGGGATTTTATCTTTGCCGATGCGTATGATTATTATCTTACGACTCCGGAAAATGCTCAATTCTATGACACGAAGCTCCCTTTTACCGATATTATGTACACAACGGGCGGAGGAAGTACTAACCGGGAAGAACAATTGAAAGGGACCTTGGCTTTCAATTTCGGAAAGAAAATCAATATAGGTGGAGACTTTGACTATATCTACGGGCGTGGATTCTATTCGTCCAACGGAAACAAGCTTATCAGTTACCGTATCTTCGGGAGCTATCGGTCGGACCGGTATGAACTGAATGCTTTTGCCGGGAATTATAACTTCGTGACCCATGAAAACGGAGGGTTGAGTGATGATACCTACCTGACCCATCCGGATGATCATGAGGAAGGAAGAAGGCAGCCTACCTCCATGGATTTCCCGGTGCTCTATACGGATGTATTCAACCGCATCCGGGGTAAGCAATTATTCCTGACCCACCGGTATAACCTGGGATTTACCAAGACTTTGGAGGAAACGGATGAGGAGGGGTATGCCAAGGAGGTGTTCGTACCGGTTTCCAGCATTATTCATACATTCCAATACGAGGATCATAAACGCCGTTTCGTTTCGGATGGAAACAGCTATGCAATAGATACCTTGTTCAATAACGGGCAACCGCTTAATAACGATGAATCCCTGAATGATGTCTATTATTCGTGGAGCATGAAGAATACCATTGCTTTATCCCTGCGGGAAGGATTCCAAAATTGGGCTAAATTCGGGCTTACGGCTTTCATTGACCTGGAAAAACGACGCTACCGGATGCAAAACGCGAAAAGCACGGGGAACAATCTGCCGATAGGCGAAAATGTGATTACCCCGCCTGTTTTCTCCTCCGGAGGCACAATCACGTATGATGAGTTCTCTACATTCATCGGTGCCGAACTATATAAACGCATGGGAAAGCTCCTGACCTACAACGCACGGGGTGAATTGTGCGTCATTGGAGATGATGTGGGCGAATTCAGAGCTTCGGGAGAATTGCAAACCACCTTCAAGCTCTTCCAGAAGGAGGCATACATCCGGGCCAACGGATATATCAAGAACGTCACACCCGCCTTTTTCCAGCGCCATTATCATTCCCGGTATTTCTGGTGGGATAAGGAGCTGAGCAATATCCAGCAATTCTATGTCGGAGGAGAGGTCAATATCGAATCTACGGGGACGAAACTATCCGCCGGGGTAGAGAGCATCCAGAACTATATCTATTTCGGAAAAAATGGCGAGCCGGAACAATATGGAAGTAACCTGCAGGTCGTTACCGCCCGCCTGAGACAGAATTTTTATGTCCGGGCGTTAGGATGGGAAAACGAATTGGCCTATCAGGTCAGCAGCAATCAGGACATATTGCCCCTACCCGACCTGAGCATTTATTCAAACCTCTACGTCAAATTCAAGCTGGCCAAAGTGTTGAGTATCCAGCTGGGTGCGGATGTACATTATCATACCGCCTACTATGCACCTTATTTCCAACCTGCTACTCAACAATTTCAAGTGCAGGACGAGGTCAAGGTCGGTAATTATCCGCTAATCAACGCGTATGTGAATTTACACTTGAAGCAGGCTCGTTTTTTCGTGATGGCATATAATCTGAGCGACCTGTTCGTAAAACCTAATTATTTTTCGTTAGCCCATTATCCATTAAATCCAATGATGCTGAAAATGGGTGTAGCCGTTCGTTTTAATAATTAAGCGTCATGAAGGTAGGGAAAAAATTACTGGCCGTTTACATTTGTCTTTTGGGCATTGTCCTGGTGATGATGGCTTCACTCTATTCTTATCTTCAAAGCAAAGAGCCGCTTCCTCCCCGCGATTATCCGGAGATAAAAGAGGAAGGCATATTGCGTGTCATGATGGAATACAATCCTTCCGATTATTATGTGGAGGACGATACCATATTAGGGTTTCAATATGAATTGTGCCAGGCCATCGCCCGGCTATCAGGCATGGAGGTGCAGATTCATCTGGAAATGAGTTTGGAGAAAAGTTTCGAAATGCTTGACCAACAGCAGGTGGATGTGATAGCCCGTAACATCCCGATCACCAGTGAAAGTAAGGAGACACATCTCTTTACCGATCCGATCATCCTGAACAAGCAGGTGCTTGTCCAACGCACGGCCAAAGCCAATCAGGGTCAGAGCCCCATCCGCAATCAGATTCATTTAGGGAAAAAGAAACTTTATATTCCCAAAAACTCTCCGGCCCTGTTGCGGATAAAAAATCTGGAACATGAGATTGGAGATACCATCTACATCGAAGAGGATGAATTGTATTCGGATGAACAACTGATCATTCAGGTGGCTAAGGGAGACATTGATTTTGCCGTATGCAACCAGCAGAATGCCGAACGTATGGCCAAACAATATCCGGAAATCGATATCCAGACCGATATCAGCTTTACACAATTGCAATCCTGGGCCGTACGCATGGAATCGCCCATCCTATTGGATAGCCTGAATCATTGGTTGGATACCTTAAAAAAGAATGGCCTATATGACAAGGTATATAACCGATATTATAAGTTATAGTTTTTAAGTTTCTGATATGAGATTTGATGAGTTAAATTTAGAAGATGCTATATTGGACGGGGTAGACTTTATGAATTTTCAGGAAGCTACTCCCATACAGGAAAAGACAATACCTGTTATCTTGGAGGGAAAGGACATCATTGCCTGCGCACAAACCGGTACAGGTAAGACCGCGGCATACGTGCTCCCGATCATCAACGAACTTTATAAAGGGAATTATCCGGAAAATGCCGTAAATGCCATCATCATGGCACCTACACGCGAACTGGCCCAGCAAATAGACCAACAAATAGAAGGATTCAGCTATTTTGCCCCGGTATCAGCCGTAGCCATTTATGGAGGAACCGATGGCATAGCCTGGGAACAACAGAAGCGGGGCCTGGAATTGGGTGCGGATATCGTTATCGCAACTCCGGGACGCTTATTATCCTACATCAAATTGGGTAATGTAGACTTGTCTCAGGTTTCCTATTTCGTGCTTGACGAAGCAGACCGGATGCTCGATATGGGGTTCTATGAAGATATCATGCAGGTATATAAGCAACTTCCCAAAACGTGTCAGGTCATCATGTTCTCGGCTACCATGCCTCCTAAAATCCGAACCCTGGCCAATGCCATCCTTAAAAATCCGGAAGAAATTCAAATAGCCATCTCCCGTCCGCCGGAAACCATCATGCAAACGGCTTACATCTGCTATGATGCGCAAAAACTAAGGATTCTGGAAGACCTGTTCAGCCAGAGCCGTCCGCAACGGGTAATCATCTTCTCCTCCTCCAAAATGAAAGTAAAGGAGTTGACGAAAACCTTGCGCAAGATGAAATTCAATGTGGCCGAGATGCACTCCGATCTGGAACAATCCCAACGGGAAGAGGTGATGCGAGAGTTCAAGAACGGGAAAGTGGATATCCTGGTGGCTACAGATGTCGTGGCACGAGGTATCGACATCAATGACATCCGACTTGTGGTCAACTTTGACATCCCGCATGACCCGGAAGATTATGTGCATCGTATAGGACGAACCGCACGAGGTACCAACGGAGAGGGATTGGCCATCACATTCGTAGGCAAAGAGGAACAAGCCGCATTCAAGCGTATTGAAGATTTTCTGGGGCAATCCGTGTATAAAATACCTATCGACCCTAAATTCGGCGAGATCCCGGAATATAAACCGGAAGAAAAGCCCAAAAAGCAGGGACGCCCCCGGAAAAAGGCCAGTGCCCCGCGCAACAAAAAAGATTCATCAAGAAACAATACACGCAAGAAATAGGAAAGAAGCAGGCTGATAACGAATTTTATGTCTGCCCTGAGCGTGCCAATTCAAAGAATAATATTAACTTTGCGAAGATATTAAAAGTAAACTTTTAAATCCGAAAAAAGAAAATGGTAAAAAGTGCATTACAAATTGCAAGAGCAGCTTACCAACCCAAGGTTCCGGCTGCTTTGAAAGGTGCGGTAAAGGCTATAGATGGCGAATACACGCAATCTGTAGCAGACCAAGAAGAAATTAAGAAATTGTTCCCGAATACGTATGGTATGCCGGTGATTACTTTTGAGAAATCAAACGACGTAAAGACGTTCCCGGCTATGAACGTAGGCGTTATCCTTTCAGGAGGTCAAGCTCCTGGCGGACATAACGTAATCGCAGGTCTGTTTGATGGTATCAAGGCTCACAATCCAGCTTCCCGTCTCTATGGATTCATCTTAGGTCCTGGTGGCTTGGTTGACCATAAGTATATGGAACTGACTTCTGACATTATCGATGAGTACCGTAACACAGGTGGTTTCGATATGATCGGTTCCGGTCGTACAAAACTGGAAACGAAGGAACAGTTCGACAAAGGTCTGGAAATCCTAAAAGAACTGGACATCAAAGCATTGGTTATCATCGGTGGTGACGATTCGAATACGAACGCTTGCGTATTGGCCGAGTACTATAAGGCTACAGGTGCCGGCGTACAGGTAATCGGTTGTCCGAAAACAATTGATGGAGACTTGAAGAATGAGCAGATTGAAACTTCTTTCGGTTTCGATACCGCTTGTAAGGTTTATTCAGAAGTAATCGGCAATATCGAACGCGATTGCAACTCGGCTCAGAAATACTGGCACTTCATCAAGCTGATGGGTCGCTCGGCTTCACACATCGCTTTGGAATGTGCTTTGCAGACCCAGCCAAACATCTGTATTATTTCGGAAGAGGTAGAGGCTAAGGATATGTCATTGGATGATATCGTTACCTATATTGCCGATATCGTAGCTAAACGTGCGGCTGAAGGCCATAACTTCGGTACGGTATTGATTCCGGAAGGCTTGATCGAGTTCGTACCGGCTATGAAACGCTTGATTGCCGAATTGAATGATTTCTTGGCTAAGCATGATGCAGAGTTCAAGATGATCAAGCGTAGTGAACAACGTGCTTACATCATCAGTAAGTTGACGAAAGAAAACTCTGACCTGTATGCATCTCTGCCGGAAGGCGTAGCTCGCCAGTTATCTTTGGATCGCGACCCGCACGGAAACGTTCAGGTATCGTTGATCGAAACAGAAAAGCTGTTGTCTGAAATGGTAGGCAAGAAACTGGCTGAATGGAAAGCAGAAGGCAAGTTCGTAGGCAAATTCGCGGCTCAACACCACTTCTTCGGTTATGAGGGACGTTGTGCGGCTCCGTCTAACTATGACGCTGACTATTGCTATTCATTAGGTTATACCGCATCTTGCCTGATTGCAGCGGGCAAGACAGGGTACATGTCATCGGTTCGCAATACCACGGCTCCGGCTGATCAATGGATTGCAGGTGGTATACCTGTTACGATGATGATGAACATGGAACGTCGTCATGGCGAAATGAAACCGGTTATCCAGAAAGCTTTAGTTAAGCTGGATGGCGCTCCTTTCAAGGAATTTGCGGCTCACCGTGACGAATGGGCTAAGAATACCTGCTATGTATATCCGGGTCCGATCCAGTACTTCGGTCCGTCAGAAGTATGCGACCAGCCGACTAAGACATTACAATTGGAGCAGGCTAATAAATAAAATATAGATTATTGCTTATAAAGGACGGTGTGTCGGTCATGGGCAATCTGCTTCGTTGCTTTCGGGATGAGGGCTGCAATCATTTACAGGTGTAAACGCCTTGTCCCTCACCCTCGGCGTCTGGCATCTTACCCTTTCTGACGCACCTTAAGGGAGTGTAGCAAAATTCGCATTTTGATACACTCCTTTTTTTACTTATTACGATTATGGTTCTCAACTATTATACCCCCATTAAAACCTTTTGGGAAGGTTTGCAATCCGTCCGAGAAACGGGAGCATTCCGCATTCCATTCCGGGATATTTTATTGGACTCGCCAGAGGTATATGGCTTTTCAATTTTACGGAAAGCGATCTTAACGTATGAAAGGGAACATGGGATATCTGAGGAAGAGGGTAAAAGCCGAATGCCATTCTATCGTCAATTCCAACGACGCCTGATTGGTCCGGAACTGATACCCTTTGTGTCCTCCCTTTATGAAGAGGAAACGGAGTACAACATAGGAGACTTCCCCCATTTGGTACTGACATTCGATTACCAGCGGTTGGCCGAGCATTGTTTGAGTGAGAATGTATTTCTTTTCCGATGCAAATATGAGGAAGAAGCCAGCATCGCCTCACTCAAACAAAGTTTGGAACGGGAATATGACAAGGTATTCTTTGATGCGGAAAATACCGGATTCGCCCCGGATTCACGCTTCGTTTCTCTTTTATATAACGCCCTGTTAGAGATTCGTCCGAAAAAAGAGACACCACATAAAGAATGGAGACTGGCGCTATTCAAGACCCCCGAAGAGGCGAATTATCTTTGGGAAAAACAAACCATCCTCCCCATAACCACTTGGGACATTCCTTTATCCTGCCTGGTAAGAATAGAACTGAAACCGGATTATAGGGAGATGCCGGAGTTATATACGGCTCTTATCGGATGGATGAAGCATTGCGGACTGGTACCGGAACAAATACTGACGGGCCTGGTAGAATAATCCCCCCAACGAAGATGTCCATAAACTAAAAAACTCAAAAATATGGTTGAATTAACAAATGAACACTTGACGGTACAAATATCGTCACACGGAGCTGAATTATGCAGTATTCGTGGAAATGCGTCCGGCCAAGAATATTTATGGCAGGCAGACCCCACCTATTGGAAACGGCACTCACCGGTTTTATTCCCCATCGTAGGTAGTGTTTGGGAGAACCGGTATCATCATGCGGGCCAATCTTACGCCTTATCCCAGCACGGCTTTGCTCGTGATATGGATTTCGAACTGGTCAGCCAATCGGAAACCGAAGTGCTCTTCCGCTTAGAGAGTAATGCGGAGACTTTGGCCAAATATCCATTTCCGTTCCGATTGGAAATCGGCTATCAACTCATCCGCAACCAGGTAAAGGTGCTATGGGCGGTATATAATCCGGTTTCTACAGACCTGTATTTCCAAATCGGGGCTCATCCTGCTTTCTACTATCCGAATTACACACCGGAGGACTCAGAACGCGGATATTTCGCCTTCGACAAGACAGACGCTCTCTCTTATATCTTGATTGCTGAGAAGGGATGTGTATCTCCGGATACTTATCCCCTGCACTTGCAAGAGGGGCTCCTGCCTTTAGATACACACACCTTCGACCGGGATGCCTTGATACTGGAAAACGGGCAAGTGAACGAGGTACGTCTATTGGATACAAAGAAAGAGGCTTATCTCTCGTTGCGATTCTCGGCACCGGTGGTCGGCCTTTGGTCTCCTCCCACCAAAAACGCTCCGTTTGTCTGTATCGAACCTTGGTACGGACGTTGTGATAGGGCACATTATACCGGAGAATACAAGGACAAAGACTGGATGCAGCATCTTTCCGGAAACGGAGAGTTTCATGCGGATTATACTATTTGTCTGGAACGGGAATAATCTTATGGGAGATAGATATAAGAAAACAGCCTCAGGTATAAAACCGAGGCTGTTTTCTAATTGTTTCTAATCTAATTTTCTAAACACCAATTTCTAACTTCTTCATGAATTAAGCACGGAACGAGAGGCTCGAACTCCCGACACCTGGTTTTGGAGACCAGTGCTCTACCAACTGAGCTAGTTCCGTATTGCGGGTGCAAAGGTAGGGATTTATTTTAAATATCCAAATAGTATGGAGAAAAAAATGAGAGAAAATCGTTTTTTATTTCGCTTCTTCATACTTCATACTTTCTCCGTTAAGCTCGAGGAATGTACCGCAAAACGGACATCACTCCCCTAATAAGGTAAATCCTCCTCTTTTCCCGGTTTAAGGAAATCCGGCATAGGTTCCATATTACCTGAGGCAGGAACAGAAGCCGAAGCCCCGTCACCCGTTGCTTTTGAGCGAAACTCATGTATAGGCAAATCATCCTCAATATTCATAAACTTGGCAAACTCGCTCCGGAAACGCAGACGGACATCACCTACAGCTCCATTACGATGCTTGGCAATGATAATCTCCGCCAATCCCAACAACGAATTGCCATGCTCATCCTCCTTAATCTTATAATATTCCGGACGATGGATAAAACATACCATATCTGCATCCTGCTCAATCGCACCCGATTCACGCAGGTCGGCCAATTGCGGGCGTTTTCCTTCGGCACCCTGACGATTCTCCACGCCACGGTTCAACTGGGAAAGAGCTATAATGGGAATGTCCAACTCTTTAGCCAGCCCCTTCAACGAACGAGAGATCATACTCACCTCCTGCTCACGGCTTCCGAAATTCATCCCGCTGGCATTCATCAGCTGGAGGTAGTCGATGATAATACATTTCACCTGATGCTCACGCACAAGACGACGCGCTTTCGTACGCAATTCGAACACCGAGAGGCTTGGCGTATCATCTATATAGATCGGAGCGTCATACAGCTCCTTTATCTTGAAGTTCAACTGATCCCATTCGTACTGCTCCAACCTACCGCTTTTCAACTTATCGCCCGGAATTTCACTGGCATTGACCATCAGACGGTTCACCAGCTGCACATTACTCATTTCCAACGAGAACAGAGCTACAGGAATATTGAAATTTACCGCCATATTCTTTGCCATCGAGAGGACAAACGCCGTTTTACCCATGGCCGGACGGGCGGCTATAATCACCAGATCCGACTTTTGCCATCCGGAGGTAATCTTATCCAGATCATGGAACCCCGTCGCCAATCCGCTTAACCCTCCTTCTTGCTTAGCGGCATTTTCAATTACCTTGAGCGCCTCGTTAATAACCGGATTGATCTGCGTCGCATCTTTCTTGACATTCCGTTGGGATATCTCAAACAACTTGCCTTCGGCCTCTTGCATAAGATCATCCACATCAACCGTCTCATCAAATGCCTTGCTCTGTATCTGAGCCGAAAAAGAGATAAGCTCACGCGCCAGATATTTCTGAGCGATAATCCGCGCATGATACTCGATATGGGCACTGCTGGCCACTTTGCTGGTCAGTTGCGCGATATAATAAGCTCCGCCCACCTGATCCAGATCTCCGCGTTTACGCAATTGCTCGGTTACCGTCATCATGTCGATCGGGAGTTGTTGTACCGCCAAGTCGACTATCGCCTCAAAAATCAATTGGTGCGCATGCTCATAAAAACATTCCGGTTTAAGAATCTCGCTGATTATCGAATAAGCGTCTTTCTCCAACATCAATGCCCCTAAAACAGCCTCTTCCAACTCGCGTGCCTGAGGTTGCATACGTCCCATTTCAGGGACAATCACGGTTTTCGTCTTTGAACGACTGGATGATATGTTCTTTATTCTTTCCGCCATACCCGTTAAGTTCCTATGTTTTTAAGTTATAGTTTTTTTGAGCTGACAAAACATCTGCCAACCCAAAGACACACAAACTTAAACATTTTATTCTTTAAATGTATATATTTTGTTCAATATGAAATTGGCAATCGTATAGAATACCATCGCAAGCAACTGGTTATAATAAGGGTCAATGCCGGATGTCGCATTCAAGACAAACAAGACCCCCAATTGGAACAGGTAAGAGATACCGAATACGATGCCGAAGCGCACGGCGCTACGCCTCCATCCCGCCGCGCTATGGAATGTCCAGCAACGATTCCAAACGAAACTATTCAGTACTCCGATGCCATATCCCGTTATGTTGGACACATAATCCGAGAAACCACATACCTTGAGCATAATCCAAATAACCAAAGCGGTAATGAGCGTATTCCCTACTCCCACGATACCGAACTTGATAGCCTGTCTAAATAGGATGTTTTTGTGCATAATTCCGTAATGTCTCTTCAATATCTTCCGGCGTAAATTCCTTGACATTCGTGATGGTATACACATCGGCCAGGAAATTCCCGTATTCATTGCAAGTAGTTATAATCTGCGCCATAATCAGGCGGATATCCGAACGGAGCGGGAACAAGACCGACAGGTTGACATAATTCTCGCCTATCTCCAAACGCTCCATCTCGCAATCCGCCTTCGGGAAATAATAGCCGAACTCGCGCTCAATAACCTGCCGCTGATAAGCCTCGAAGGGCTGTAATGTAGCGGAAAACATCAACACGCAAAAACGCAGTTTTTCTCCACGGCCTCCTAATCCGGTCGCGATATAAATCTGTTTCTCGTCTGATAGCTCCGACTCCAGTCCCATCTGGATTTCCATCAAGGCCAGACAAGCCCAGTCCAGTTCCGGAGCTTCCGGATGCTGCTCCACATATTGTTTCAAATAGGTATACGCCTTCGGATTTTTGGAAGAGGCAAGCTTGATCAGCAGATTTCTGACCGTATATTTAGACAAGTATTCAGGCTCTTCAGATGCGGTCTGTCCAACCAGTTCTGCATACAGATCCGCACATTCCTCATCGGTCGCTTTATAATCACGTGAAATTCCCCGTTTGTAGTCTTTGGATGAACGGAAATATTCCATCTGCAAATCGACCGGCACACTCCGTTCCAGGACATGAATATTCCCTTTCATATTCCGGAATGAATCCTGATAATTACTCAAATTATCATTATGATCTTCATATATATTCATACCATTTTCAAATAAGCCGTTTCCACCTTCTGTAACCGGTTGCGCAAGCGCTCCGCCTCACTTTTACGGATCCGCAAAGTCATTTCACAATCCATATCAAACTTCTGCGCGATGACAGCCGGAGAATCTTCCTTGACAATCCGCATGATACTATTCAGATAAGGATATTCAAAAACAACGGTTATATCTTCGTCTACCGTTCTTTCCTCAATCGTAGCCGCGCCTATCGCCTCAGAAGCGGCCGTCCGATAAGCTACAATCAGCCCGCTCGTACCCAGCTCTATCCCCCCGAAATAACGAATCACCACGACCAGTATATCCGTCAACCCGTTGGAGTTGATTTGTCCCAAAATAGGTTTTCCGGCCGTTGATGAAGGCTCCCCGTCATCATTCGCCCGGAACGTCTTCCTGTCTGCCCCCAACATATATGCCCAGCATACATGGCGCGCGTCATAATACTCTTTCCGTAAACGCGCCACTTCGGCCTTTGCCTCGTCTGCCGTCCGGACCGGAATAGCATACGAGATAAACTTGCTGCGTTTTTCGGTATAATACCCTTCCGAACGCCCCGTTATCGTCTTATATGTATCTTCCATATCTATCTTTCTTTTTTAGAAGCTGTTTTGAATAAATTCCAAACAGCTTCTTAGTTGACAAGGTGTATATCACCTCGTCTACCTATTTCCCAATTCCTCTTTCAAGAAAGGAGCCGTGCAACCTACTCCGCTATCCGCCAACGCCTCAGGAGTCCCCGCAAAGAGGACTTGTCCCCCGTTCCGGCCCCCGTCCGGCCCCATGTCAATCACATAATCGGCCGACTTGATCACATCCAGATTATGTTCAATCACAATAACCGTATTCCCTTTGTCGACCAAGCGGTTCAACACATCCAGCAAGACACGGATATCCTCGAAATGCAAGCCGGTAGTCGGTTCATCCAGGATATAAACCGTCTTTCCCGTACTCTTCTTGGAAAGCTCGGTGGCCAGTTTTACCCGTTGGCTCTCTCCGCCGGAGAGGGTCGTAGAAGGCTGTCCCAGCTTGATATATCCCAACCCCACGTCTTGCAATACCTTTATCTTGGAAAGAATAGAAGGGATATTCTCAAAAAACTCGACCGCCATATTGATGGTCATATCCAAGATATCGGCAATCGATTTTCCCCGGTAACGAATCTCCAACGTCTCCCGGTTATAACGTTTCCCCTGGCAATCCTCACACGGCACCATGACATCCGGCAGGAAGTTCATCTCGATTATCTTATAGCCATTCCCTTTGCAGGTCTCACACCGCCCCCCGGAAACGTTGAACGAGAAACGCCCCGGTTTATAGCCGCGCATCTTCGCCTCCGGAAGCTCCACAAACAGGTTCCGGATATCCGAAAACACCCCTACATAGGTAGCCGGATTGCTTCGCGGAGTACGTCCGATAGGCGACTGATCCACATTGACCACCTTGTCTACATATTCTATTCCTTCTATAGAGTCATAAGGCAGAGGGTTTTCCAGCGAACGGTAAAACTTCTGGCTCAATATCGGTTGCAGAGTCCGGTTCACCAGAGTGGATTTTCCGCTACCCGACACGCCCGTCACACAGATGAAGGTTCCCAACGGAAAACTTACATCCACCTGTTTCAGATTGTTCCCCGTAGCTCCTTTCAGCGTAAGGGAATGCCCGTTTCCCACGCGCCTTACCTGCGGAATGGCAATCTCCTTCTTTCCGTTCAGATAAGCCGAAGTCAGCGTGTCGCACTTCATCATCTCGGCCGGTGTCCCGGCAAATACCACCTCGCCTCCCAGGCGTCCGGCTCTCGGACCCATATCCACGATATAATCGGCATTCAGCATCATGTCTTTGTCATGCTCCACCACAATGACCGAGTTACCTAAATCGCGCAATTGCTTCAACGAGTTGATCAACCGTACGTTATCCTTTTGATGCAACCCGATACTCGGTTCATCCAATATATAAAGCACATTCACCAGCTGGCTTCCGATTTGCGTGGCCAAGCGGATACGCTGGCTCTCTCCACCGGACAAGGTGGCCGATGCACGGTTCAAGGAGAGGTAATCCAGTCCCACATCCAGCAGGAACCCTAACCGTGAACGGATCTCTTTCAGAATCTCCGCCGCAATCCGGTTCTGCTTCTCATCCAGTTTTCCATCCAGATTATCCACCCATTCCTTCAGTTCGGAGATATCCATAGCCGACAATTCGGCAATATTCTTTCCGGCTATCCGGTAATGCAACGCCTCCCGATTCAGACGCTGCCCGTGACACTCCGGGCAAGTCGCGGTACGGATAAACTGCCCCGCCCACTTCTGGGCCGTAGCCGATGCGTCCATCTCCTGTTGCATCATGATATATTTGGCCACCCCTTCGTAAGAGAGCATATATTTCGAAAGACCTATCTCCTCATAATTAATCGGCAGACGTTCGTCCGTACCGTTCATGATATCATCCATCACCTCTTCCGGAATATCCTTTATCGGTGTTTTCAACGAGAATCCCGCCTTTCCGCATATAGCCTCTATCTGTAGGAAGATAAGGGATTTCTTGTACTTGCCCAAAGCCACAATCCCCCCGTCGTAGATGCTGAGCGAAGGATCCGGTACCAGTTTTTCCATATCCAGGATATTGACCTCGCCCAGTCCCTTGCATTTCGGACAGGCTCCGTTAGGCGAATTGAAGGAAAAGTTGTGTGGCGCAGGTTCGCTATAAGACAGGCCGGTTGCGGGGTCCATCAGGCGCCGGCTATAATGACGTACTTCACCCGTATCCGCGTCAAGAAGCATTATCAGCCCGTCTCCTAACTTCATGGCAAGGCGCAAGCTGTTCTTCAAGCGTTGCCCGTCATCGGCCGAGACCCTCAGCTTATCCACCACGACCTCTACATTGTGTACCTTATAACGGTCCAGCTTCATGTTATAGATGATCTCGCGCAACTCGCCATCCACACGGACATTCAGATAGCCCTTCTTGTGCAACTGCTCGAACAGCTCCTTGTAATGTCCCTTTCGGGCACGTACCACCGGAGCCAATATATAAATCCGCTCACCGCTATATTTCGCCAATATCAGTTCCTGAATCTGTTCTTCGGTGTACTTCACCATCTTCTCTCCGCTCAGATACGACCAGGCCTCACCGGCACGGGCGTACAGCAGACGCAGAAAATCATACACCTCCGTGACCGTCCCGACCGTCGAACGCGGATTCCGGTTCACCGTTTTCTGCTCGATGGCAATCACCGGGCTTAATCCCGTAATCTTGTCTACATCCGGACGCTCCATATTCCCTAAGAAGCTGCGGGCATACGCCGAGAAAGTCTCTACATAACGCCGCTGCCCTTCCGCGAAAATCGTATCGAACGCCAACGACGACTTACCGCTCCCGCTCATCCCGGTTATTACGGTCAGTGTATTCCGCGGAATGTTCACATCAATATTTTTCAGATTATGAACCCGCGCTCCCAATATAGAAATCGTACCTGTTTCTAAAGATTTATTGATAACCATATACATAGCTCATTCCTTGAAACCGGCAGTCCCGAATCGCGCACCTATGGGGACGCTGGTTTCTGATTGAGGAAGACAAAGATAAACATAATTTCTGAATCATGCAACAGGTAAAGGCATGATTTAAGCAATTTAAAGTCGACTGTTTTTTGCCTATCTTCGTTTTTGTCCATGCCGGACTTCGCGGCGATTCACCCTATAATCCGCCTTGTTTATGCCTATGATTTGTTACAATTTGACTTACAGCCTTACACCTTACAACCTTACAATTAGTAAAAAGGAATTTGCTTGCAAATATTGAAAAAACATAAAAATAAATTTACATATAATATATATATAAAATCACTTATCGTTTTTTTTTGACGAAATTGATTAATTGCAATTGTAAGTTGTAAGGTTGTAAGGCTGTAAGGTGAATTCAACTTTTTGTAAACTCAAGCAAGTTGACAAGAGATAAGAAACAACATCCTTTCTATTAACAAGTTAAGCACTTTACAAATTCCACCTCTTGCACGATTCAAAATTTATTTCTATTTTTGTATTCGTCAATCGGGAACAGACAATCCGTTTATTTTTGCGCACCAACAGATTGCCCGGTTCCGCAGGACACGTGATGATATGAGAAATACAAGGGAGATGATAGATTTGCACAGGTATGCCACGGCACTTACCATAGCCGGGTCGGATAGTTGCGGAGGGGCAGGTATCCAAGCAGATTTGAAGACATTTTCAGCCTTGGGGGTGTACGGGATGTCGGCCATTACCGCCGTGACGGCTCAAAACACATTAGGCGTAAGAAGCGTACAGGCGGTCGAAACAAAGGTGATACGGGATCAAATCGAGGCGCTGTTTGACGATTTTACCATCGATGCCGTGAAGATCGGAATGCTTTACGAACCCGAAACGGTACGCCTGGTGGCCGAGTTGCTGGAGCGTTATGACCCGCGGTGGGTGGTGTTAGACCCCGTAATGATTTCGACCAGCGGAAGCAAATTGTTGCAGGATGACGCGATAGCCGAAATCGTAAAGTCGCTCTTTCCGCAGGTATATCTGGTGACCCCTAATGTGCCGGAAGCGGAGCATCTGAGCGGAATGCCGCTTCATACACCGGAGGATATGGACGGAGTTGCCGGACGATTGCTGGAAATGGGATGCCGGGCGGTGCTGATTAAAGGCGGGCATCTGGAAGGCGAGCAGAAAACGGACCGACTTTATATCCCGACAGAGAAACCGGTCGGATTTGTCCATGAGACGATTGACACACGCAATACACATGGGACGGGATGTACTCTCTCATCGGCCATTGCGGCCTGCCTGGCACTGGGATATCCCCTACCCGATGCCGTAAGTAAAGCGGAAAAATACCTGGCGGAAGCTCTCCGCGCGGGCAAAGAGGTGATGGCAGGGCACGGACACGGACCGGTAAATCATTTCTATTCCCCCCAGAAGTTGGTTAAACGGAGTGTGGAGAAATGAAACGACTGATTGCCATTACTACCCCCTACCTGTTTGCAGATGAGGCGGCCATCATTAACCGGCTGTTCGGTGAAGGGCTACAGCTATTGCATTTGCGCAAGCCGCAAGCCGGTAAATCCCAACTACACGCCTTATTGGGACAGATAGAACCGGCCTATTACCCACAAGTTATCTTGCATGATCACTTCGATCTGGCTCCGGAGTTTGCCCTCGGTGGCGTACACCTGAACCGAAGGAATCCCGAAGTCCCGGCCGGATTCACCGGAAGCGTCAGCCGTTCGTGCCATTCGCTGGAAGAGCTGGAACGTTATAAGAAACTGGACTACCTGTTTCTCAGCCCTATTTTCCCGAGTATCTCGAAAGAGGGATATGGCGAAGGGTTCCCCCCGGAGGTATTGGGAGAGGCCACGGAACGCGGCATTATCACCCCACGGATCATCGCTTTAGGGGGAATGGACACGCATACTATCCTCCGGCTGAAGGGATTGGGCTTCGGCGGAGTGGCGGTATTGGGTGCCCTATGGGGGAAAAATCCTCAGGAGGAAGAGGTGCTGAAACAGTATTATCTATTGAAACAAGCTACAGAACAGATATGAACACAAAATTCGAAGGCGCAAATCGCCTGATGCTAATTACTCATCAAACGGAAACATATACGGATTACGAGGAGGCGAAACGCTTCCTGGAAGGGGGAGGAAGCTGGGTGCAACTTCGCCAAAAAGAGGGGCTGGACCGGGAAATGGCACACCGACTGGCCGAGTTGTGCCGGCAAAAGAACGGGGTGCTTTGTGTGGATGACAACGTGGACATCGCGCTGGAAATCGGGGCGGATGCGGTTCATCTGGGAAAGAACGATATGCCGGTAGACGAAGCCTGGAAGGTGGTACGGAAAGCTCATCGTGAAAAGGATTTCCTTATCGGTGCAACCACCAATACCTTCGAAGATATCCGGCAGGCTGCCCGGTCGGGGGCTTCCTATATCGGACTGGGGCCGTTTCGCTTCACCCAAACCAAAAAGAGATTAAGCCCGATTTTAGGCCTGGAGGGGTACCGGAGAATCATCAGCCAATGCGAAGAAGCCGGAATCCACCTGCCGATCTATGCCATTGGCGGCATAGAGCTGGAGGATATCCCCGACCTGATGAAGGCCGGTGTACATGGGATAGCGATATCCGGTTCCATCATCCGTGCCGATAACCCCGCTGAAATGACCCGCAGGTTTTTGGAGAAGATTTTGGAGGAAGTTTGAAAACAGCTTCTTATGTTTCTAAAAAATAACTACTTTTGTGGGAAAGAGTTTTAACCATGGGAATAAATAAAGAACTTATATTACTGAACATCAACGGGGCCGACCGTCCGGGAGTAACCGCCATACTGACGGATATCCTGGCGCAAAACAACGCTATTATCCTGGATATCGGTCAGGCCGACATACATAATAATCTCTCGTTGGGGATTCTGTTCCAATGTGATTCGTCCATTTCGGGAAACATCATGAAAGAGGCCTTGTTCCGGAGCTATGAATTGGGGGTGAACATCCGTTTCAAACCGATTCTGGAGGAGGAATATACGCAATGGGTCGGAATGCAAGGACGGAACCGGTATATCGTCACGATTGTAGGCCGGAAGCTGACCGCCAAGCAGATAGCCGGAGTGAGCCGGATTATCGCCGAGCAGGATATGAATATTGATGACATCAAGCGATTGACGGGGCGCATCCCGTTGGACGAGAATGCCCGCACGCCAAAGGCCAGCGTGGAGTTCTCGGTGCGTGGCACCCCGAAGGATAAAGAGCAGATGAAGGCGGATTTCCTGAAACTGGCCGCCGAGCTGCAGGTGGATATCTCTTTCCAGGAGGATAGCATGTACCGGCGTATGCGCCGGCTGATTTGCTTCGATATGGATTCTACATTGATCGAAACAGAGGTCATTGACGAACTGGCCATGCGCGCGGGTGTAGGCGATGAGGTCAAGGCCATCACCGAATCGGCTATGCGCGGAGAGATTGATTTCTCTACGAGCTTTAAGAAGCGTTGTGCCTTATTGAAAGGACTGGATGTATCGGTCATGCAGGAGATTGCCGAGAACCTGCCGATTACGGAGGGTGCCGACCGGTTGATGCGTATATTGAAAAAGGTAGGATTCAAGATTGCCATCCTGTCCGGAGGGTTCACCTATTTCGGGAATTATCTCAAGCAGAAATTCGGTATCGATTATGTCTATGCCAACGAATTGGAGGTGGTGGACGGGAAACTGACCGGGCGCCATGTGGGTGAAATCGTGGACGGAAAGCGCAAAGCGGAGTTGCTCCGCCTTATCGCTCAAGTGGAGAATGTGGACTTGAGACAGACCGTAGCGGTAGGTGATGGCGCGAATGACCTGCCTATGATCAGTATCGCAGGACTGGGTATCGCTTTTCATGCGAAACCGAAGGTCAAGGCTACCGCCGAACAGTCCATCTCTACCATCGGATTAGACGGAATCCTCTATTTCTTGGGTTATAAGGATTCTTATTTGGAATATTAGAAAAGGCTACGGATACGGGGCAGAGCAAGGCCTTGTCAAACTGAAGCCTCGCCAACTAAAAAATTTAACTATATGGTACGACACATTGTTATGTTCAAACTGAAGGAGTTCGCCTCTCCTATCGAAAAGCTGGCGAAATTGGATGAGATCAAAGCGAAACTGGAGGCTTTGAAAGATAAAATAGAGGTGTTGAAACGGATTGAGGTGAAGTTTAATTGCAATCCGGAGGAGACTTGGGACCTCATTCTGATCACCGAATTGGATTCGTTGGAGGATGTCAATACCTATGCCAACCATCCGGAGCACGTTGCGGTGGCCAAGGGCATCATCGGTCCGGTAAAAGCCGACCGGGCTTGTGTGGATTATGAATGTTAAGCCATGGTGAAAGATATGGATTTTGATATCGAAGAGCGTGCCCAGCAAGCTATCGATAATTTCAACGCGGGGTATAACTGCGCACAATCGGTTTTTCTGACGTATTATGACCTGTTAGGCTTAGACCTGGAAACCGCCAAGTGTATGTCGGTCTCGTTTGGAGGAGGAATGGGGCGTATGCGCGAGGTGTGCGGGACTATCAGCGCGATGTGTATGCTGGCCGGATTCCGGTATCCGGTCATTGACCCGAAAGACCAAGAGGCACGGACACGCAATTATGGTATGGTCCAGAAGATGGCCGGCCTCTTCAAAGAGAAGTATGGCACTATCGTATGCCGAGATTTGCTTCCGGCCGCAGCTGCCGCCCAACGGGACCCAGCTCCTTCCCTACGCACTCCTGAGTATTACGCGAAACGCCCGTGTGGAAGGTATGTGGCCGAAGCCGCACGCATAGCCGGAAGAATGTTGAAAGGGGAGTTTATTTCTCCACCTTCAACCCAATCTCCAAAGTAGTTGTCGCATCCAATAAATCCGGAAGCTTTTCAAGTACCGGTTGGACAATAGATTGAGCGTTCTCCGGAAGAGCGCTCACAATCTTATCCGAAACAAAATCGATCGTTAAGAGTTTCAAGAGGGCTTTAGCATCCTCGGTAGCAAGGGTCAGTGTGACCGAACCATCCCCGGCTTGCTCATACTTCAAGGGAATCCCCTCAGAGAGGTATGAAACCAAATCGCCAAGCATTCCGACCACATCCAGGATGCCTGCACGCGTGCGGGTTATCGTGGAAATAATCTCCGATGCATTCAATTGGACGTACAATTTCCCGTCTTTCAGGTAGTATTGCGCCATATTGAGAGGCGAGTCCTGCCACGTGTCTGATCCACTCTTCTTATACGAGAGCACGATGTTTCCATCTTCATGGAAAGAGAAGGTCTGAACCTTATCGGCTATCAATTGAGACAATAAGGGACCCGCCATAGAAGCCACCATGCTGGTCGAAATAGCGTTTCCTCCCAAGTCTATCGTTGCATCCGAATCCCATACCATCGTAAGAGATTGCCCCGAAGCGAGGTTCCATGTACCCGTCAGGTTATCATCGGGCATCTTCACCTGGATATCCATCGTCATCTGATCGGCCGAAACCTGACCGCTATAGGTCAATTCACGTCCGTTGCTCGTATCGGTACCCGAGAAAGAATAGGTGCTCCCGTCAGCTCCCAATGTCAACGGGACATTATCCAGCTGGGTGATGATCTCGCCTGGAACCACCCCGGGAGCCAGCAGGCCGATTTCCGGAAGATTCTCGGAGGGAAACAGCGCCGCCAAGTCCAATACCCCACTCATCTCGATAGAAGCTTTCTCGCCATCATAAGTATGGAATTTGATTTGCTTCCCCTGCATCGCACTTCCACCGTAGGTCAGAACCAATTTATCTCCGCTAAATGTGGTGTTTGCCTCTTTTCCTAATCCGGGCAAATCACTATCCTCACACGAGACCAGCAATCCCATGGCGCACAAGGCAATGCCTGAAAAAATATGCTTTATCATAATACAAGTCTTTTAGTTTACAATTTCTTATTATTCAAGAGTTAAAAAAAAGCGAATGGCCACAGATTCACATCTACAGCCATTCTTAATAATTTGTTAACCATGAATCTAATCATGAAAAACATAATTATTCGGTTAAATATAACTATTTAATAATAATATAAATAATTTCATTACAATTATTTTATTCAGAGCTTAACTTTAACCGATTGCAATGTTCCGTTAGCTTCTACGGCTACGATATAAATACCCTGAGACAAAGATGCCGTCGGAATATAGGTATCGCCATTGATATGACCGGAAGCTACAACCGCACCCGTCATGCTTACGATGCGATAAGTACCCTTATCTACATTAGTAACACGGATAGCGTTCTGAGTCGGAACCACCTTCATAGTAGCTACGCTCTCTTCTACGCTTTCATTAGCCGTAATCACACCTGCGATGTTTGAAGTGAAGTATGCGGTGCCGTAATCTGCAACTTGTACAGCAATCTTATTGTTTGTCAAGTCGGCCGTAGCTTTTATAATATATTCACTACCATTAGCAGGAGTAATTATTACGTCTGCAATAGCTGTAGTTTCATCTTCAAAATAAGGCTGAACTTCGATGTTTAATACTTGCTTAACATCATTAGTTAAATCATCATCGATTTGTTCTATTTTCAGTTCATACCATGTAGCTTTTCCTTCTTCAGCTAATTCGCTTACTACACGATTAACAACACTCTTTACCGCAGCTTCCGGAGTTGTAGGAATAGAAGGAGTGTTATCCGTCATTGTAATAATAGTTCTTTGTTTGAATGTTGAATCAGCCATTGTAGATGATTCTGCAATATATTTATCTACGCTTAATACTTTAGCTACAGCAACTTCACTTGTAGTCTCATTCATGTTAAAATTAAATATAGACCATGCATTTGCTGCACCTTCATTGCTATAACCTGTTACATTAATCTTTGTTATTGGGAACAAAGCAGTAGGAGCCTGATTTAAATACACTACAGCATCGCCCATTGATACACGAGCTGTTGAAGCACCACCTTCAGGAATAGCAAATAACGAAGCAGGGATAGTACCTGTGGTCATCAGGCCACTTAAATTAACCGTTACTAAATAATCTACGGCAGGAACACTTAACATTGTCAATAGACTTCTTAATCCATCTTGAACATCTACATTAGCATTCAATTCCATCGCTTGAGACATAGTCAATGTACATGAAACTAAATCAGAACGTTCGCCTCCTCCCGTTAATGTGACTTCCATGTCTACATTCAAATCCAATAAAGTACCATTAGCGGAATCTGTCGTAGATTCAAAATACACATTTGCAAGAGGCACATTTCCTGCAATATTAATTGTTGCAGGCAAATCAACCGTAATAGGAGTTTGACCTAAAGAAATCGGCAATGTCTTAACATCATAATCAGCAAAAGTAACATTAACCGTATCACCAAGAACAGCATCAATTATTGGTTGTAAATCAGACGGAATTAACCCATCTGGCAATAAACTTACGATTTTGTTTGTACTTAAAGCTATTCTATCTGGTCTAACCGATACCGATTCAGCTGAAGCCGCACGGAGATTACTTGATTCCAAAACCGGGATTCCAGCAAAAGTATCACTCAGTTTAGGATTCGCCCATCCCAAAATATCAATACCTGCTTGTTCTTTGATTTGTTCAAAGACTACAGGCAAAACCTCTTTCTTGATAGCCTCTTTCTGAGCTTCGGTCAATTGTTGTGTATTCTGAGCTGAAAGAGTACTCATAGGAGCAGCTAAGCATAATGCCGCTACTACAGATGTAAAAAGTTTTCTCATACGCTTTCTTTTTTAGTTTTTAGTTCTTCGTTTTTCAATTAATAATTCATTTCGACCGCTAATATAGTACTTTCCACAACAACATGTGCTATTTATTGCATTTTTAACTAAATTATGCGGTTTTCGTCCGAATTTGTGTCCTATTTTTTATGTGTCATAATATCGAGAACCACCTTATCGGTCGTTTCCATTCCTTTCGAACCGATAGAGGTCAGGTTATAAATCGATTGGTCCACATCCTCATCGATAATACCCTCAACCGATGTCACCACCTTATTCTCCATAGCCATCATAGCCGAGAGCATGGCCGTAGACACCCCGCTTGCCACCTTCATGGCACAACTGGGCTTGGCCCCATCACAAATCATTCCGGTAATATTCCCGATCATATTCTTGATGGCATAGGTGATTTGCTTCTTGCTTCCGCCCATAAGCCACGTGATGCCACAACTGGCTCCCGTAGCGGCCACCACACATCCGCACAGGGCCGAAAGACGTCCCAGGCTTTGCTTGACGTAGATTACCATCAGATGGCTGAGCATCAAGGCACGGATAAGTTGCTCTTCGGAGCAATGGATATCCTCGGCAAACGAGACGACCGGCAAGGTCGCGGCTATGCCCTGATTCCCGCTTCCCGAATTGCTCATCACCGGGATCATCGCCCCGTCCATACGGGCATCGCAAGCCGCCGCGGTAAGGATCAGCATGTGGGTATAAGCCGAGTCGCCCAGATACTTATGCCCGTAAGGACCGGAAATGGTCTTGCCCACCTCATGCCCGAACCGGCCTTTTACGGCCTCTTCCGCCACATGCTTGTTGAGCTTGGCCGTATCCAGGATAAACCGGATTTCCTCGACCGGCATGTTCATGGCAAAATCATACACCAGATCAAACGAGAGCTTCAAAGCCTCCTCCTCATTATTTTCTTGTGCGCTATACTTGGCCAACTCGTCCAACAATACCGCTTCATTCTTCGACAGATAGACAAAGCGCGTATGCTCGTGGGCTATAATCGCGGTAGCCCTCTCCTCCCCGTTCCGGCATGTCACCTCGATATAAAGTTTGTCTACATTCTCCTTGAGCCCGATATGAATCTTTTGGTCGGCTATCATCCGCTTGCCCTCTTCCAAAGCCTCCGGAGTAAGGTCGCGCAATACCTCCAGTTCATATTCCGACTTGCCGATCAGGCATCCCAACGCAATGGCGATAGGCAGGCCTACCATCCCCGTACCGGGAATCCCGACTCCCATGGCATTCTTCAAGATATTCGCACTCAGATAGACGTCAATGCGTTCCGGCTTTTGTCCGAGTAATTCCGATGCTTTGGATGCAGCCAAGGATACCGCGATAGGTTCGGTACATCCGATAGCGGGAATCACCTCTTGATGAATCAATTTCAGGATCTGTTTTTTCGTTATATCATTCATTTTGCCTATTCCTTTCGTAAAATATATGCAAATGTACATAAAATTACCTCATCTCCGATAAGAACAAGGGAAATAATTTGACAATATGTTGGATAAATTCCAAGGAATGTCTTTAACAGATATATAAAAGGCAAGTGTATTTTCCAAAATTTCTGACCTATTTTTGGAATGTTCGGTACAAAGGCGTACTTTTGAGGTCTCATTTCAGACCTTATACGTTAATTATATACATTATTATATATATATAGAAAACATGAAAAAAATAAAACACTTGGTGGGATATCTCGCGATATCCTTTGTGGCGATGAGTAGTGCCATGGCCACGAATGACGTAACGTCGTATGTCAATCCGATTATCGGGACCAATGGCATGGGGCATACCTTCCCGGGAGCCTGTGTGCCGTTCGGGCTGGTCCAGCTCAGTCCGGATACCGATACCATCCCGCACAATGTTGATGGGAAATACCAGCCCAGGGCGTATGAGTATTGCGCCGGATACCAGTACAAAGATAGTAGCATCGTAGGGTTCAGCCATACGCATTTCAGCGGTACGGGGCATTCCGATTTGGGCGATATTCTGATTATTCCGACCACCGGAAAGTTGAAACTGAATCCGGGAACCGCCACCAACCCGGATAGCGGATACCGTTCACGTTATTCGCACGATACGGAGGTCTCACGTCCCGGATATTATTCCGTAACCCTCTCCGACTATGGTGTGAAAGCGGAGCTGACCACCACCAAGCGGGTCGGTGTGCACAAATACACCTATCCGGAGAATAGCCAAGAGCAGCGCATCGTACTCGATCTGATTCATGGCATATACAATTATGACGGGAAGGTGCTTTGGGCAAGCCTGCGCGTGGAAAACGACACGTTATTGACGGGATACCGGATCACGAACGGATGGGCACGGACCAATTACACCTATTTTGCCATCTCTTTCTCCAAACCTATCGTCAATTACGGATGCCAGGAAAAGGCGAAAGTCAATTACCGGGGTGGTTATGGGAAGTTCAACATGACGAAAAACTTCCCGGATATGGGCGGACGTAAGCTGGTCAGCTTCTTTGAGTTCGCTCCCGAATCAGGCAATGAGCTGGAGGTAAAGGTGGCTCTCTCCGGAGTCAGTACCGAAGGGGCTCTGAAGAACCTGCAAGCCGAAGCCGCCGGCAAGGATTTCGAGCAATTGGCCTCCGAAGCCTCGGCTATGTGGAACAAGTCTCTCTCTATCATTGATGCGGAAGGTAGTGAGGACCAGCTGGCGATGCTCTACACCTCACTCTACCATACGATGATCAATCCGTGTGTCTATACAGACGTAGATGGCCAGTATCGCGGATTAGACCAAAATATCCACCAGGCGGAGGGATTCACCAATTATACGGTATTCTCGGTTTGGGACACATACCGCGCCTTGCATCCTCTGTTCAACATCATCAACCGGCAGGTCAATACCGATATAGCCCAATCCATGTTGAAGCATTATGAACAGAGTGTCCATCATATCCTGCCTATCTGGAGCCACATGGCCAACGAGAATTGGTGTATGATCGGGTATCACTCGGTTTCCGTCCTGGCCGATGCCATAGCCAAAGGGTTACCGGTCGATAAAGAAAAGGCATTACAGGCCATGGTGAGCAGTTCGACCCTGTCCTATCTGGATGGTATCGATGAGTATATGGACAAAGGATATGTCTCCTTGGAGCGAAGCGGTAGTGCCGGTTCGTTGACGCTGGAATATGCCTACGATGACTGGACCATCTATCAGACCGCTTTGGCTTGCGGGAACCAGGAAGTGGCAGACCGTTATGCGAAACGTGCCCAGAATTTCCGTAATGCTTTCGATACGAATTTAGGCTATGCCCGTCCGAAGCATCGTGATGGAAGCTTCAAGAAGAACTTCAATCTGCTGAGCACACACGGAGAGGGATTCATCGAAGGGAATGCGCTGAATTATTCCTTCTATGTCCCGCAAGATGTAAACGGACTTATCCAATTGATGGGTGGCGAGAAGCGTTTCATCCAGAAGATGGATTCGCTCTTTACCATGCATCTCCCGGCCGAGTTCTTCGCCCAAACCGAAGATGTAACGGAAGAGGGGCTATTAGGTGGATATGTACAAGGAAATGAGCCGAGCCATCATATTCCGTTCTTGTACACCTGGACATCCCAACCTTGGAAAACGCAATACTGGCAAAGGGAAATCATGAACAAGATGTATCGGAATAACATAGACGGGTTGTGCGGGAATGATGATTGCGGACAAATGTCGGCCTGGTATATTTTCTCTGCTATGGGATTCTATCCGGTATGTCCGGGAACCGACCAGTATGTATTGGGTGCGCCCTATCTGCCTTATATGAAAGTCCAGTTGGAAAACGGAAAGACGTTCGAAATCAAAGCGGATAAAGTAAGCGATAAAAACCGCTATGTGAAATCGGTCTTGCTCAATGGCAAACCTTACACCAAAGGGTATATCACGCAAGAGGATATCCTGAATGGCGGAACCCTGACCTTCGAAATGACCTCGAAGCCCAATAAGAAACGTATCTTTACCGGAGAAGACCGGCCTTATTCGATGAGCCTATAAAAAATCAGGAGGTTATAAGTTGAAGAAGGCATAATAACCCTCTCACCTTATAACCTCCTAACCATATAACCTTATAACCTATAACCTTATAACCACCTAACCCATCAGAACAAAGGATTATCTACTTTCTCATCCAGCAAAGCCAAACGAATCACCTCCTGGATATCGTGTACATAATGGAAAGTAACCCCTTTCAGATATTCCGGCTTGATTTCATCAATATCCTTTTTATTATCCTCACATAAGATAATCTCCTCGATACCGGCACGCTTAGCCGCCAATATCTTTTCCCGGATTCCACCTACCGGAAGCACTTTGCCCCGCAAGGTAATCTCGCCCGTCATAGCCAAGTTCTTCTTCACCTTACGTTGCGTAAAGGCAGATACCAACGAGGTGACCATCGTAATACCGGCACTCGGCCCGTCTTTCGGAATAGCCCCTTCCGGCACGTGGATGTGCACATTCCAATTCTCGAACATATCTTCCGGTATTTGGAAAAGAGCCGCGTGTGCATGGATATATTCTAAAGCCAGCATGGCCGATTCCTTCATCACATCTCCCAGATTTCCGGTCAAAGTCAGCTTACTTCCTTTTCCTTTACTTAAACTGGTCTCGACAAACAGGATCTCTCCTCCTACGGCCGTCCAAGCCAATCCGGTGACAACACCCGCATAATTATTCCCCTGGTACTTATCCCGCGTATATTCCACCGGTCCCAGATAGTCATGCAGGTCTTCCGGCTTGATTTGGGACGGAAGGAGTTCGTCCGAAGCTTTCTTATACGCCAGCCGGCGCATTAATTTGGCAATCTTCTTATCCAATTCGCGCACCCCGCTTTCACGGGTATAAGAGGCGATAATGGCCTGGATGGTCTTTTTCGGGAATTTCACCTCTTTCTTTTCCAACCCGTGCGCTTCCGCCTCTTTCGGGATCAGGTGCTTACCGGCTATCTCTATCTTTTCTTCTTCAATATACCCGCTCACCTCAATCAACTCCATACGGTCTAACAATGGTTGGGAGATTGAGTTCAGGTTATTGGCCGTAGCAATAAACATGACATGACTCAAATCATAGTCGATATCCAGGTAATTGTCATGAAACGCATTGTTTTGCTCCGGGTCCAGCACTTCCAACAAGGCCGATGCAGGATCTCCTCGGAAATCACTGGCCACCTTATCTATCTCATCCAGGACAAACACCGGATTGGACGTTCCAGCTTTTTGCAAACATTGGATGATCCGTCCGCACATCGCCCCGATATAGGTACGCCGATGCCCACGGATCTCCGCTTCGTCATGCAAGCCCCCCAACGAGATACGCACATACTTACGCCCCAAGGCCTCGGCGATGGAACGTCCCAACGAGGTTTTCCCCACGCCCGGAGGTCCATACAAGCAAAGGATCGGAGCTTTCATGTTTTGCTTCAGCTTCAATACCGCCAAATGCTCGATGATACGTTCTTTGACCTTCTCCAATCCATAATGGTCACGGTCCAGCACCTTACGGGCATGGTTCAGGTTGAAATTATCGGTCGAATAGGTCTCCCAAGGCAGGTTGACGATAGTCTGCACATATTGCATCTGAACGGAATAATCCGGAGATTGCGGATGCAAGCGTTGTAGCTTAGTCAACTCCTTATTGAAAGCTTCGGCTACGTTGGCCGGCCACTTCTTGATGTAAGCTTTGTCTTTCAGTTCCTGGATATCCCGGTCGCTGACACTTCCGCCCAACTCTTCTTGAATGGTCTTTAGTTGTTGTTGTAAGAAATATTCCTTCTGCTGCTTGTCCAAGTCCTCCTGCGTTTTCATTTGGATGGAAGCCTTCAACTCCAGCAGCTGGAACTCCCGGTTCAGGAATGTCATCAACTTATACGCCCGGCTCTTCAGCTCATCGGTCATCAAGAGCAATTGCCTTTCCGATATGCTGGTCAACAGATTCGAGCACCCGAAATTAATCGTATAGAGCGCATTCCGGTTGTTCTTCAACGAAAAGATCAATTCGCGTTGGGGCTCCGCTGAGGTAGAGAGTATCTTCACCATGAGGTCCTTGACGGCTCCGACCAAGGCATTGAATTCCTTGTCGTTCTTTGCCGGCTTCTTATCATCCAGCAATTTTATCTTTCCGGTCAGATAGGGCTCCTCGCTGGTCAGTTCGAGTAACTGGAATCGTTTTTTTCCTTGCAGGATAATGGTCGTAGAGCCATCCGGCATGTCCAGCACGCGAAGGATATCGGCAATAGCCCCCGTATCATGCAAATCTTCCCGCTTCGGGTCTTCCGTAGCGGTATCCCGTTGGCAAACCACTCCGATGAGGGTCCGTTTATCAGCAAACTTCTTGATTAGATTCAACGATTTGGTGCGTCCTACAATAACCGGCATGGCGACTCCCGGGAATAGCACCATATTGCGTAACGGAAGAATAGGAACTTCATCTTTTACCTCTTCCACACCGTCCGAAAAGTCTTCATCCACATCACAATCTGTCAGAATGGGCATAATCATGCTCACCGACTCCTCTATGTTGTTATCGAAAAATGCGGAGGCACGTATTTCTTTCTTATTTTTCATATTAATTTTATGGCAGTTGTATTTTATGTCATGCAATAAACGTGCCAAAGGTACGAAAAAAAGAGAAAATCTATATAATTTTGCAGCTATAACATGACAAATTCATTTTTTGAGTTTTTTACCTATGGCAAATCCATTTTTCAGATTCAAGCAATTTACGGTATGGCATGACAAATGTGCCATGAAAGTAGGTACCGATGGCGTTCTTCTGGGATGTTGGTGTGATGTCCCTGAGGCACGGACTATCCTGGATGTAGGATGTGGAACCGGACTGATCTCTCTGATGCTTGCTCAGCGGATTCCGGCGCAAATCGATGCCATCGACATAGACGAATCGGCTTGTATCCAAGCGCGTGAGAACGTCAGCCATTCCCCCTTTTCCGATCGCATACATATTATATATACCTCACTGGCCCGATTCGCCCAAACCAACACGGGAAAAACGGAATATGATTGCATCGTTTCCAATCCTCCCTATTTTATCGATTCACTCAAATGTCCGGACAAACAACGTACTATGGCACGGCATACTGACACTTTGCCACTCGACCAATTGATTCATGACAGTAAACGCCTTCTTTCGCCTTCCGGATGCCTTTGTCTGGTATTGCCTTTCGACCAGCGGGATGCGCTTTTACGCCTTGTCCGGGAAGAGGGGCTTTATCTGCAGAAAGAAACGGATGTCTATCCTACACCTGCCTCCCAACCCAAACGTTTGTTGGTACAAGTGGGAAGACAAGCCTGTGAACATCCTCAAATGTCCTCGCTGGTCATCGAAAAAGAGCGGCATCATTATACCGACGAGTTTATCGCTTTGGCCAAAGAGTATTACCTCTATTTATAAAGGCCTCTCCTTTCCGGAAAAAGACAGGCATATTTCAGGGAGTTTCAAGGGACGAAACTTTTGTTTCATGGGATGAAACTGGAGTTTCATGCCTTGAAACTTTCTCTTTTGTGCGGTTTATCATTCCTCTTCCCTTACCGTAATGTGGAAACACCCCTGGCGCCGTTCATGTTTCACATAGCAACGTTCGTCCCGCTTCAAATCCCGGAGCACCATGGCCAGCACCATTTTCAGGCGATCCTTGTCAATATTCAACGTATCACTTTCGTCTATCTTCGTATAGCGCACCCACGAGATATCAAAAGTCGTGCCGTATTGATGTGTAGAATTGACGGACGAGTTTGTGTTTCTCTTCTTCAATTTCTTGACATCATCGATGGTCCGCGTCACACTGGTCACCTTTATTTTATAAAGAGATGCGTTCAGGTTCTTCAACGAATCCTGGAAATTGCGCCCTATGTCCTCCAGCAAATCGGCGGCTTGTGGTATCAGATAAGGAATAGAGTGCGTCAGCTTCTCTACTTCATAATACTCATTGGTAGCTATTTCTTCCATATCATCTTTTACTTTCTCGGCCTCCTCGCGTGTTGTAGCCGGTTTAATGCCGATTTTCTTAGCCATAGCCAGTTGGACATCGTTCATGTCATTAAAATCCCGGTTATAACTTCCGTTATACCAGATACGTTTCAGCTCTCCCCGCTCTTCCTTGCAAGACGGAAATGTCATCGATGTCAATAGGCAAGCGGTAGCCAGGCACAAAGTCATTATTCTTTTCTTCATTGATTTTCTATTTAAACGAAAGCAAAGATACGGATTTTGGTCTATACGCAGGCATATCTGGCCACAAATTGGGGAACATCTTCCAAGATTACCTAAAAAAGGTGATACCAGCAACAAAAAATCCCCACAAATGGTTATTTGAATAGAAGCAGATGTAGTTTACTTTTGCAACATCATAAAAACAAAAGACATTATGAGAATAGAAAAAATTACAGGACGTGAGATTTTGGATTCAAGAGGCAATCCAACCGTCGAAGTAGATGTATTGTTGGAATCAGGTGTAACAGGACGCGCATCCGTCCCCTCCGGAGCTTCTACAGGCGAACATGAAGCCTTGGAGTTACGGGATGGCGACAAAAATCGATATGGCGGAAAAGGCGTATTGAAAGCCGTTTATAATATAAATAATGTAATTGCTCCGGCGCTGATCGGCATGTCGGCCTTAGACCAGATGGGCATTGACCATGCGATGTTGAAGCTGGACGGTACAAAAACCAAATCCAACCTGGGGGCCAACGCCATCCTGGGCGTTTCATTGGCCGTAGCCAAAGCCGCCGCAAATTACCTGGACATTCCATTGTACCGCTATATTGGCGGAACAAATACGTATGTCCTTCCGGTTCCGATGATGAACATTATCAATGGAGGTTCACATAGTGATGCTCCGATTGCTTTTCAGGAGTTCATGATCCGTCCGGTGGGCGCTCCCTCTTTCAAAGAAGGATTGCGCATGGGTGCAGAAGTTTTTCATGCCCTGAAGAAAGTGTTGCATGATCGCGGATTGAGTACAGCCGTAGGTGATGAAGGTGGATTCGCTCCGGCGCTGGAGGGTACCGAGGATGCCTTGAACAGCATCATAGCCGCTATCAAGGCCGCAGGATACGAACCGGGCAAAGATGTCATGATTGGCATGGACTGTGCTTCTTCCGAGTTCTATAAAGACGGGGTCTATGACTATACGGTATTTGAAGGGAAAAAAGGGGTTAAACGTACTTCTGAGGAACAGATTGATTATCTGGAGAAGCTGATTAATGAATATCCTATCGATTCTATCGAAGATGGCATGAGCGAGAACGATTGGGACGGTTGGAAAAAGCTGACCGACCGCATCGGGGATCGTTGCCAATTGGTTGGGGATGACCTGTTCGTGACAAATGTCGAATTCCTATCCCGGGGTATCAAGGAGGGATGCGCCAATTCCATCCTTATCAAAGTAAATCAGATTGGCTCGTTGACGGAGACCTTGAATGCTATCGAGATGGCGCACCGTCATGGCTATACTACGGTAACTTCCCATCGTTCGGGCGAAACCGAAGACGCAACTATTGCCGATATAGCCGTAGCAACCAATAGCGGACAGATCAAGACGGGCTCATTGAGCCGTTCGGACCGTATGGCTAAATACAACCAGTTGCTCCGTATCGAAGAGGAATTGGGTGATCGGGCCGTGTATGGATATCATCGACTAAAATAAACCATTAATATTGGTATTGCTTAATCTGTGGAAGAGCTGTACGGCAAGCGTGCCGGCAGCTCTTTTTTGGTTTCATCCTCTTTTTCCTGCTATTTTAGAAAGCTGTTTGGAATTTATTCCAGATTTTTCTAAAGAAAAATTCAAAATTAAATCGTATATTTACCCCGATAAAAATCACTAAAACAACAAATCACAATGAAAAACTTAATTATTAGCCTACTGGCCATTTGTAGCATGGGGTATATGCAAGCACAAGACCTCAAACCGATTCAACTGAACGCTCCAACCCCTAAAGGAGGCCTGACCGTAATGGAGGCTTTTGCCCAACGACAATCCACCCGTTCGTTCACGGAAAAAGAACTATCCACCCAAGAACTCTCTGATTTGCTCTGGGCGGCAAACGGAATAAACCGTCCGGACAAAGGAATGCGTACCGCCCCCAGCGCATTGAATTATCAGGACATCGATATTTATGTTTGCAAAAAAGAGGGCGCTTATCTGTATAACGCGAAAACAAACAAGCTGGAGCCCATTATAGCGGAAGATCTTCGCGGATGGGTTGCAGGACAACAAGCCTTTGTCAAATCCGCTCCGGTCGTACTGGTGTTGGTCAGCGATTTATCAAAAATGCGTGGCGGAAATACAGAATCCAATCGTATGATCGGTGCAATGGACGCCGGTATCGTATCCGAGAACATCTCAATTGCCTGTGCCGGATTGGGATTCGTTACCGTACCCCGCGCTTCTATGGATAAAGAAGAGTTGAGCCGGAAATTGCAATTGAAGGATTCTCAAATTCTGTTGCTGAATCATCCGGTCGGAAAAAAATAACCGCGCTGGAAAATCACGGTTACGACATTACATCACGACAGACATCCCATTATTCCGTCCCACCCTTCTCCCCGCAGGAGAAAGGTGGGACGCTTGTTCTTCGATTCCGTTAAACCCAAATCGGTCATTAGACTTTGGGTTAAAAATGAAGATTGCCTGGAAAATGATGTTTTGCTCACTTTTTTGTGGAGAATTGCAACATTTAACCTCCCTGGCCGATTATATATTCTAAATATTCTTATCTTTGTAATCACGTAATAGAGATATGATGTGGAACGCAAATTACTGAATCGTATCAAAGTCGTTCTCGCAGAGAAAAACAAAAGCAATAAATGGCTCTCGGAACAACTGGATAAGGATTCTGCCATAATTTCTAAAAATGTTACGCAGTTGAATGACCTGTTTGATTGCCACCCCTCACTCATTGATTTTTCTAATGTTCCGAAAGAAACATGTGGTGAGAGGCATGGATATGCAGCCTTTCCAAAATATATAATTGGAGCTATTATAGCAAGCATAAAGGTATCTTCAAATGGGAATTGATGCAAATGCTTTCAGGTTAAACACAAAACTGATAGAACAAGACAATGGCTAAGAAACAAACAAAAATAACGAAGGAGGAGACCTTAGAAACCATACTTTTCAACTGTCGAAACAGTTTGAGAGGACGTGCTGCCATGACCGACAAGCGCGATTTGTTGCTGACTCTTGTGTTCTTGAAATTTATTGGGGAACGGTTCAAGCAGCAAAAGGATAAAATCAGGCATGAGATTATAGAGGTTCAAGGTATTCACGACGAAGCTTTTGTTGAAATGCAGCTGTCCCGTCCCAATCAGTATATGCAGGACGGAGTGTTTTTCCTGACCGACGAAACATTTTGGGACAAGCTGATTCTTACGGCTCCTACCGGTATGGCTATTGCTTTCGATACAGCCATAAAGACACTGGACGACAATGAACCCAAACTGAAGAACGCCCTTCCACAGCAGATTTTCACAAAAACAGCCCTTGAACCGGGTGTCTTGAAAAGTGTGGTGGACGAGATTAACAAAATAGATCCCAAGAAGTTCACCGATCACGACCTCATAGGACGTGTATATGAATATTTCTTACAAGCTTTCTCAATCAATGCCGACAAAGAGGAAGGTGAGTTCTACACGCCGCATTCTATCGTGGAGCTTATCGCTTCACTTATTGAACCGTTCGACGGTACAGTCTATGACCCGTGCTGTGGGTCAGGTGGCATGTTCGTACAGGCAACCAAGTTCATTGAAGCACATGGCGGTAACACCAAGGCGGTCAATGTGTATGGACAGGAATCCGAACCGGCAACCTATCGTCTGGCAAAGATGAATCTAGCTATCCGCGGTATATCCTATCATTTGGGAGACAAAGCTGTATCTACGTTCTCCAATGACCAGCATAAAGACCTCAAATTCGACTATATCATGGCAAATCCGCCATTCAATTTGAAAAAATATGCCGAGTATGGAGAATTTGAAACGGACCCCCGCTGGAAGGGTTATGGTGTCCCTCCGACTAGCAATGCCAATTACGCATGGATCCTCCACATCTTGAACAAATTGGATGTTAATCACGGAATTGCAGGGTTCCTACTTGCCAATGGAGCATTGGACGACAACGATACGCTTGAAATACGCAAACAGTTGATCGAAAACGACAAAATCGAGTCCATTATCGTCCTGCCACGCAACATGTTCTATTCTACCGATATATCCGTTACACTCTGGATCTTGAATAACAACAAGAAAGGAGGTCCTTGGCACGGCAGACAACTGCGTAACCGCACGGGTGAAATCCTGTTCATCGACCTTCGTACTTGGAGCGAAAACATCTATGAAAAGAAATATGTCCGGCTATCGGAAAATCAGATAGAGCGAGTTTGCCAAATCTATTTTGATTGGCAGACCGAGAATTTCGCCGAATATGCCGAACCGGAATTATATTATGCTGCACGCCGCAACGAGATTCAGAAAAAGGGATATTCTCTCGTCCCTTCCAGATATATTGAATTTATTGATCGCGATACGGAGATTGATTATAAATCAGCCCTCACCGAGATGAGCCGTAAGTTTGACGAGCTGAAGAAAAGATGGGATGCAAATGAAACCGAAATCGTGAATGCCTTCAAAATTTTGGGATATGGAAAAGAATAAGCAACAGACTGATATAATAACCGAGAATTTCGTTTCCGATATCCGGGCTATTATCGAACAAGGGCAAAGACAGGCATACGCTGCAGTCGGCCAAATAGCTGTTATCACTTATTGGAACATCGGACGCCGTATAGTGGAAGAAGAACAGCATGGGGCTGCCCGTGCCCAATATGGCATCAAGCTGATTAAAACAATTGCTGACCGATTGTCAATCGAATTTGGAGCGAACTACAGTGAACGACGATTGCGGGATTATCGACAGTTTTATTTGAGTTTTGGCGATTTGCCAAATTGGCACTCGCGAGTGCCAAATCTCACATGGACTCACTTCCGCCGCATTATGGCAGTGCCCCATCCTGATGCCAGAAGGTGGTATGCGGAGGAAGCTTCTCGGGAAATGTGGAGCATCCGTATGCTTGACAGGAACATTAGCACACAATATTATGGAAGACTATGTGCGGCAAAAAGGGAGGGCGAGCAACTGCCGAAGACAGAAAACATCCACGTGGACGATCCCAAAGAATATATAAAGAATCCTATGGTAGCAGAGTTTCTTAATTTCAAGCGCAACACCAAGTATTCGGAAAGCGACTTGGAACAGGCATTGATAGACAACTTGGAGCAGTTCATCATGGAATTAGGCCGTGGGTTCGCTTTTGTGGAGAGACAAAAACACATAGTGACAGAAACCGATGATTTTTACATCGACTTGGTATTTTATAATTACAAGATGAAGAGGTTTGTTCTGTTTGAATTAAAAACACATAAAGTAACACATGCCGACTTGGGACAATTGGATATGTATGTACGGATGTTTGATGACATTATAAAAGATTCTTCAGACAATCCCACTATTGGTGTACTTCTATGTACCGAGACCGACACTACCATAGCCAAATACTCTGTGTTACATAATAGTGAGCAACTTTTTGCATCCAAATATATGGCATACATGCCTACCGAAGAAGAACTGTGCCGGGAGATTGAGCAGCAAAAACGCTTCTTTATGGAACAGCATGGAAAAGAGGAGGTGTGATATGGAAAGCAGCGGTGTAAAATGGGTTAGGCTCGGGGATTATATTGAACAGTGTGATGAAAGGAATACGGCAGGTAGTAACTATCCTGTTATCGGCATAAATAGAGATAAAACATTTAACGGTTGCCAATCTGGGTGGTGTTGATATTATTAAACCCGTTGGCGGAATTAAATTAGCGCATATTTAACTCTACCAATGGGTCTCTCATTTTTATAGTTAATATATTGCAGGATTGTAAGTGCGCTAATCTTCCCTATAATTCGGGTAAACAATCCATCAGTATCTTTCGCATAATTCCTTATAATCATAAACTAGTCACACAATTGCGAAAATAGGGTTTCAATTCTTTTTCTCGCTTTGGCAAAAGCCGGAAATGTCGGCTTCCATTCTTTCTGGTTAGTTCTGTATGGTACTTCCAATCTGATATTGGCCGTTTCAAACAGATCCAATTGTTCCTGAGCACTTATATATCTTCTATCCCCTATGACAGTACAATTACTACGTCCCACCTTTCTTCCGCAGAGAGAAGGGTGGGACGCTTATTTTCCGATTCCGTTAAAAATGAAGTTTGCCAGGAAAATGAATTTGGCGGGAAAAACAGGTCTGAATTTTAGAAAAATATCTATTTTTGAGAAATAATATTTTTCATTGAGCGTTGCATTGAAAAAGAAACGTTATCTTTGCAAGTGTTGGTGGGAGAAATCGCTAACATAAAAGAAAGCGTTTTTTGCTTTATCCTTAGAATCGAAATCGCCAATTTTAGAGGAAGGATAAGGACAATGTGACGCTCATTCTGTTTGTATATGTTCGGATGCAGGTACAACTGTATCTTGTTGCATTATACGATAACGGCGTGAGATTGTTATTTGTTCATTTCCTCGAGGCGTTTGGCGATGCCTGATTCTTGATGAACAGAAACAAGTCTCACGCTTTTTTTTGTGTCTAATCTTAAAGATAATGCTGAACTTTTGGGGACTTGGAGAGAGGCAGAGGATAATATTATGTTTGACACGACGGCTAATGTTTTTATACAGAGTGATAATACTTTTATTCTTGAAGCATTGTTAAATAATGATGTTGATTTGTTAGTCTATCCTCATATCCCGGATGATGCGGTAAACAAGCTTCGAGACCATTTTCAATTACATATAGATGAAGTTATATTGTATGTAAGAGATACATCATTTTGGAATGAACGGAATCAAGGAACTGTTGTAACAGATTGGGGTATTACTTGCGTTCCTGATAATGATTCTCCAGAAGAAATTGTGCAAATACCATGGGAAAAAGTTTTGTATGTAGAATATAGTGGAAAATGCCTTTATTTCTTTTATAGTAATAATCGAAATGATAATAGTGCAATACATATAAGCCATTTATTAAAAGATATTGATGATGAAGAATCTTGTAAAGATTGCGGAGAAATGCTTGCAGAGATTTTTACAGAAATGGCAAAAACTCAAACAGTAGAAAGTACTGATGAAATTTTATCGAGAACAGCCCAAGAATATGATAAGTTAATAGAAGAAGGTAAAGACGATGAAGCATTACAATTAGCTCTAAATTTTAGAGAAGAACAACAGAATGTATTTTTTACACCTAACATAGCGTGGGCTTATCATAAAAAAGGACAAGACAAGAAGGCTTTACAAATCTTAGATGAGGATATTGCAGCACTTGCAGACGATAATTTGAGTTGGAAATCAGAATTGGCTTATTATAAATACAGTATTTATGAAGATAGTGATAATTTATTGGATGCAAGAAAAGTGTGCCTTTATGTAACTAAAAATGCGCCAGAAGATTTAACACGTAATGATGGCATAAAAATACAAGAAGATGCCAATAAAGATTTTTTGCGATTCGAGGATTATTATATCCAACACTTTTTAGAACAACCTTACAATGAACGAAAATTAATTGTTCCAGTTAAGTCTTACTCTGATTTATCTCAAAAGACATTATCGGTCATTGATATTAATAATCTTCCGGCTATTCATCTTCCAATGGGACATCCGGTGGCTAATCAATTGTATGTAGGACATCCTTATATTCCCTCAAACTATATTCCCTTTGAGAATTATGAATTGACTTTCATAGAGGATAAGGTTCGGGAATTTTGTCAAATCATGCAATATTTGGGAGCAACGGAAATAAATATAGAATGTATCAATACTTCATCCAGTAATCGAGATACTAATTTGCAACAAAAAGGTTCAGGTGGCGTAAATTATAAACTTGCTTCAGCATCTGGTGAAGCAGAACGAAACCGGACGAATAAATTCTTAGAAGATATAAGTCAAAGTATCAATTTGCATCAAAAGTTTTATCCGAAATCGAAACCAATGCTTCCGCCTGATTTAGTTTGGTATGCACATGAACCTTCTTGGCAGCGATTATATAACCAACGAATGCAAGGAGCATTGATGGAGCACGAAGAACGGATAGAAACCAAAAAGAGTCAAGTTGTAGAAAATTCAGAATTGAAACATATTTCAGCTGAAGTAAAATGGCTCTTTGTTGAGGCAAATGGTAACTGGGAGCAATCAATGGAAGATAAGTTTGAAGCACATGACAATGCGATATTGGCAATCCATGTCAAATTTGCTCCATTGGAAAGTTTGCAAAACGAAACGGCTTCTCAGCAGCCTATATTGGAAAACAAGAAAGAGCTGACAACCGAAGAGGAGGAATATTTGGAAGAACTGAAAGCTTGTTTAGAAGAGGATGGTGAAATTTCCTCTAAAGAAAGACGGCTGTTGGATAGGTTACGTAATCGCTTGGGTATTTCTGTTGAGCGAGCCGAAGAGTTAGAAAAATCCCTTCAGGAAATCCAATTAACCGAAAAGGAAAAAGAATATTTGGAAGAATATCAAGCTTGTTTGGAAGAAGGTGAGATTTCTTCTAAAGAAAGACGGTTACTATATCGATTAAGAGATAAATTGGGTATTTCGGAAGAACGAGCGAAAGAAATAGAATCAATGATATGAAATGCAAAAAATGTGGCAGAGAAGTTTCATCTGACTATTGCGATTTCTTTTCAGATGTTTTAGATGGTGGTAAATTTTGTTTGGATGTAGCCTCTAAAGTTACAGGGCATTTAAAAAAAGTACCGGGTGTGAACATTCCATCATTTGCTGTTTCATTTGCTTTGAATGCTGCTTCTGAAGCTCTCCCCAATGAGGTAAGAAAATATAAATGTAGTTGTGGACATACTTGGTATGAATTTGATAAACGAAAATATTAATATGTAATAATGATAGTATGAATATGGTTGAAAAAGAATCAAAAGAAGTCGAATTATGGAACAAAGCTCTAAATGGAGCAATGGCCCTTCCTTTTGTAAAGGTAGATAGAGAATCTTTTTTGCGTAAAGAACTGGCTGTTTATTGTACATCTGGACAGTTAAGTACAGCTATTACGGAATCACCAGTAAAAGTATTGACGAAAGCACAGATAAATAAAATAGCTAATGGTTGCATCAAATATCATTTAACTTTAGTTTGTTCTGCTTCCGCTTTGGCTGGACTTCCTGGTGGTTGGGCTATGGCTGCATCTATACCAGCTGATATTGCTCAGTTTTATGGTCATGTTTTTGCTTTAACGCAGAAGCTATTATATCTGTATGGGTGGTCAGATTTGTCTGATGAAAATGGCAAATTGAATGATGATACCGCTCAAATATTAACTCTATTTGTCGGAATTATGATGGGTTCTCATGCAGCAACAGAAGCAATAAAAAATTTGACAAAAGCTTTTGCGCAACAAGTCGCTGTTCGTTTGCCTAAGCAGGCATTGACTAAATATGCTATATATAATGTGGCAAAGCAAGTTGCAAAGTGGATTGGTATAAAGCTGACCAAAGATGGTTTTGCAAAAGGATTAGCAAAGGTAGTTCCTTTAATTGGAGCACCTATTTCAGCAGGAGTTACTTATTGGACATTTAAACCGATGGCAAATAAGTTGAAAAAACACTTGGATGAACAATTAGTATTATCAACACAATAAAAATGTATTATCATGCCATTATTTAGAATTACAACCAAGCAATCTAAGAATACAAACGGTATTCGGATTGAAAAAGGAATGAGTGTGGAAGTCGTAACATCTTCCATGAGTAATCCATTAACAACAAATGGAGGGCAGGCAGTTGCCGATGCTTTCATGCGTGTCTATGGAATAGATGCTAAAAAAGCAGGGATTCTATCAACGGTTTATTTGGATGTTGTAAAGATTAGTTAATTTAAAAGAATGGGGCGGCGGGAATAAGAAGTCCGTCCTATTCTAAAACATTCCCATGAAAGAAAAAATACAAATATGGATATAAACTACAAGATCCTCCTTTTACATACACCAATAGCGACTGTCCCCATAAACCAATAGTGACAGCCGCTATTGTATGCATTTACATTTTTCTCAGCTTCTCCACCGCCTTCTCCAATGATTCGTCCGGCTTGATAATGTTATAATTTCCCCAAAAGTCCTTGTCAAAGAACAGGGAGGCATCATCAGAAAGGATTT
>ERZ857521.505-NODE-505-length-58641-cov-13.865463_pt1 | contig 58641 bp, 45 predicted proteins | sample MGYA00519701_ERZ857521 | MGnify/ENA primary metagenome ERZ857521 (study PRJEB31778, sample SAMEA3449346) | human gut metagenome | biome: human gut; feature: human-associated habitat; material: faeces | place: United Kingdom | collected 2010/2012 ...
CAGAGGGGGTCTCTGCGCAAGACAACAACGACCTACCTTGAAAGCAGGTCGTCTCAGAGATAAGGTAGTTTCAAACCACCCTATCTCTGAGACGAGGTAATTTCAAATTACCCTGTCCCGTGGGATGACCTTGGTTGAAACAAGGTCGTCTATACGTGGGCTTTCCCTACCCACCCTCCGGCAAGTGCCGCGGCAATGCCTGCCGCCACGCTGGCAAGGGTGTAGAGCGCGAAGGCGGCGTAATGCCCCTGGCGGAGCAGCGTCAGGCTCTCTTGGCTGAAGGTGGAGAAGGTGGTGAACCCTCCGCAAAGCCCCGTGGTGAGGAAAAGCCGTGTCTCGTCGGAGAAGCCGAAGCGGGCGGAGAGGGCGTAGAACAGCCCGATGAGGAAGCTTCCCGCCACGTTGACGCCGAGCGTAGCCCACGGGAAGAAAAGGGGAGGGATGCGCCCGTTCATCACCGCCTGCACCCCGAAGCGCATTACGCTTCCGATGCCGCCTCCCAAGAATATGGTTATCAATGCGTTGGACATGTTGTTTATTTACGGTTTTATTATTTACGATTTACGGTTTTTTTGAAACGCGGATTCACGCGGATTTCCGCAGATTGTATTTTTTATTCATGTAGGGATGTTTGCGTGAATCAGCGTTCCGCGCATCCGTTTTCGGGGCGCAAAGGTACAAAAATATAGGCCTTTTTCCGGTGGATTTGAATGAAAAAAGCGGCGCAAATGAAAATAGTCTGCGGAAATCCGCGTGAATCTGCGTTTCAGAAAATAGGTTTCCGCATCTTCTTGTGCACCGTAAAAACCGAATATTTTCGTTGATGTCCTTAAAATTTGTATGGTTTTTCATAGATTTATTGTAACTTTGCGCATCAAAAACAAGGAAAACATCAAAACATACTTAATATGAATATTTCGTATAACTGGCTAAAAGAATACGTCAACTTCGACTTGACCCCCGAACAGGTGGCGGCGGCGCTTACCTCTATCGGGCTGGAAACAGGCGAAGTGGAAGAAGTCCAGTCGATTAAAGGAGGGCTGGAAGGCTTGGTCATCGGAAAAGTGCTGACCTGCGAGCCGCATCCCAATTCTGACCACATGCACATTACGACGGTCGACTTGGGGCAGGGCGACCCCGTGCAGATTGTATGCGGGGCGTCGAACGTAGCCGCAGGGCAAAAGGTGGTGGTAGCTACCTTGGGCACCAAGCTGTATGACGGAGACGAGTGTTTCACCATAAAGAAATCGAAACTCCGGGGCGTGGAATCGAACGGCATGATTTGTGCCGAAGACGAAATCGGCATCGGAACCAGCCACGAGGGCATTATCGTGCTGCCCGATGACGTGGAGCCGGGCACGCTTGCCAAGGATTACTACAACGTGAAGAGCGACTACGTGCTGGAAGTAGACATCACGCCCAACCGCGCGGATGCCTGCTCGCACTACGGCGTGGCGCGCGACCTGTACGCCTGGCTCGTGCAGAACGGGCATGAGGCGGAACTGAAACGCCCTTCGGTAGAGGCGTTTGCGGTAGACAATCACGACCTGGACATTGACGTGGTGGTAGAGAACACCGAGGCTTGCCCGCGCTATGCCGGCGTGGTGGTAAAGAACGTCACGGTGAAGGAAAGCCCCGAATGGCTCCAGGCGAAGCTGAAAGCCATCGGCTTGCGTCCGATTAACAACATTGTGGACATCACCAACTACATCCTGCACGCTTACGGCCAGCCGATGCACTGCTTCGACGCCGACAAGATAAAGGGTGGCAAGATTGTGGTGAAGACCGTGGCGGAAGGCACTCCGTTTGTGACGCTGGACGGCGTGGAACACAAGCTTTCGGACCGCGACCTGATGATATGCAACGCCGAAGAGCCGATGTGTATCGCGGGCGTGTTCGGCGGACTCGATTCGGGCACTACCGAAGAGACCCGCAACGTGTTCTTCGAAAGCGCTTATTTCCATCCTACGTGGGTGCGCAAGACCGCACGCCGCCAAGGGCTGAGCACCGATTCTTCGTTCCGTTTCGAACGGGGCATCGACCCGAACGGCGTGATTTATGCCCTGAAAGAGGCGGCTATTCTGGCGAAAGAGCTTGCGGGAGGTGAAATCGCTTGTGAAATCAAGGATAACTATCCCAGCCCGATAGCCGGCTTCCCGGTAGAGCTTCCGTATGCGTATGTCCGTTCGCTGATTGGCAAGGAAATCCCTGCCGGGGTGATAAAGCGCATCGTTTCGAGCCTGGAAATGGAAATCACGGGCGAGACCGGAGAAGGGCTTTCGCTGGTGGTGCCTCCTTACCGTGTGGACGTGCAGCGTCCGTGCGACGTGGTGGAAGACATCCTGCGCATCTACGGATACAACAATGTGGAAATCCCCACTTCGGTAAAGGCGTGCCTGAGCGTGGAAGGAGCCGAAGACAAGTCGGTGAAGCTCCAGAACCTCGTGTCGGAGCAGCTGGTGGGATGCGGGTTCAACGAAATCCTGAACAACTCGCTCACCTCCGCTTCGTATTACGAAGGGCTGGAAACGTATAAGCCCGAAAACCTGGTGCGGCTGATGAATCCGTTGAGCAACGACCTGAACGTATTGCGCGGCACCCTTCTGTTCGGCGGGCTGGAAAGCATCGAGCACAACGCCAACCGCAAGAATGCCGACCTGAAGTTCTTCGAGTTCGGCAATTGCTATCATTATAATGCCGGAAAGCGGAACCCTGAAAAAGCGCTCGCGCCTTACTCCGAAGAACTGCACATGGGCTTGTGGGTGACCGGCAAGCGGGTAAGCAACTCGTGGGCGCACGCCGATGAGGACTCGTCGGTGTACGAGCTGAAGGCATACGTGCTGAACATCCTGCGCCGTCTGGGCGTGAACTTCGGCGCGCTGGTGTTCGGTACCTTGAGCGATGACATCTATGCCGCCGCCCTGTCGGTGCATACCCGTGGCGGAAAGTTGCTGGCTACGCTCGGCATCCTGCACAAGAAGCTCCTGAAGAGGTTCGATATCGAGAACGAAGTGTATTATGCCGACCTGAACTGGAGGGAGCTGATGAAGGCGGTCAAGAACAACGCGGTGACTTACAAGGACATTCCCAAGTATCCTGCCGTGAAGCGCGACCTGGCGCTCTTGCTCGACAAGCAGGTGCAATTTGCCGAAATCGAGAAAATCGCCTACGAGACCGACAAGAAACTCTTGAAGCGCGTAGAGCTTTTCGATGTGTACGAAGGCAAGAACCTCGAAGCCGGAAAGAAGAGTTACGCGGTGAGCTTCACCCTGCAGGACGAAAACGCCACGCTGAACGACAAGCAGATAGACAAGCTGATGAACAAGCTGGTGCAGAACCTGGAAACAAAGCTGGGAGCGAAATTGAGATAAATTTTTTAGGTAACAAGTTGACAAGGTTCTGAATACTTATACTTCTCGCGCATTAATTTGTGCATTTTGTATATGCCATGTAGTAGAGACGATGTGCACATCGTCTCTACAGAAACGGTACGAAATGTTCAAGGAAGTGTACAAATTCATACCGTGCAGGGTATAGAACTATCTAAACCTAGTCCCCTAGTCCCTAGTTACCTAGTCCCTTAAAAAAACAACAACATTTAAATATATAATCCAATGGGAAGAGCGTTTGAATATAGAAAAGCTACAAAACTGAAAAGATGGGGCCACATGGCCAAAACATTTACTCGTCTGGGAAAACAAATCGCCATTGCCGTAAAGGCGGGCGGACCGGAACCCGAAAACAACCCGACCTTGCGTTCGGTCATCGCTACCTGCAAGCGTGAGAACATGCCGAAAGACAACATCGAGCGTGCCATCAAAAACGCGATGGGCAAGGACCAGAGCGAGTACAAGGGAATGACTTACGAAGGATACGGCCCGCACGGGGTGGCTATCTTCGTCGATACGTTGACCGACAATACGACCCGTACCGTTGCCGATGTGCGTTCGGTATTCAACAAGTTCGGCGGAAACTTGGGTACGACCGGTTCGCTGGCTTTCTTGTTCGACCACAAGTGTGTGTTCACTTTCAAGAAGAAAGACGGGCTGGATATGGAAGAACTGATTCTCGACCTCATCGATTACGATGTAGACGATGAATACGATGAAGACCCCGAAGAAGGCACTATCACGATTTATGGTGACCCGAAGAGCTATGCTGCCATCCAGAAGCATTTGGAAGAGTGCGGGTTCGAGGATGTAGGAGGTGAATTTACTTATATTCCGAACGACCTGAAGGATGTGACTCCCGAACAGCGCGAAACCATCAACAAAATGGTGGAACGCCTGGAAGAGTTCGACGATGTGCAGACGGTATATACCAATATGAAGCCCGAAGAAGAATGATTTTTTTTCACCACAGATTACACGGATTGTTTAATTGGTAGATGTTGAGAATTAGTTGATATAATGTGTCGGCTCAGAAACGCAGATTAACGCAGATTTTCGCGGATTATTATTCTAATATTTGTTCTTAATCTGCGCTAATCTGCGGAAATCTGTGTTTCTGATAATATCATTTAATTTTGCACACTTACTTAGAATAATCTTTATTAGGAGAAGCTGGATTATGAGAATTGATTATCAGACGGAGGGCACTTGCAGTACGCGCATCGAGGTAGAAGTGGAAGACGGAATCGTGAAAGACGTGCGCTATACCGGGGGATGCAACGGCAATCTGCAAGGCATCAGTGCCCTGGTGAAAGGAATGCCCGTGAGCGAAGTGATAGCCCGGCTGGAAGGTATCCGGTGCGGTTCGAAACCCACTTCATGTCCCGACCAGTTGTGCAAGGCGTTGCGTACGGTAAAAGCATAGTTGTATGAACGTGCTGATACTCAATGCCAGTCCCCGCCCGAAGGGGAACGTATCCCGTATGTTGGGCGCGATGGAAGAAGAAGCCGTAAAGGCAGGGATGCAGGTCATGTCGGTCCGTGTTTCCGATTTGCATGTCGTGCCTTGTAAGGGATGCATGGTGTGTCGCACAAAGCAGGCATGCGTACTGCCTGAAGACGATGCCCAGCGTGTGCTCCAGCTCATCGGAGCATGCGATGTACTGGTTATCGGGGCTCCTTGCTATTGGGGCAATATGCCAGGTACGCTGAAGGTGTTGTTCGACCGGCTGGTGTATGGGATGATGGGCGAGAGTCTGCAAGGTATTCCCCAGCCTTTGCACAAGGGTAAACGGGCTATGCTGCTCAGCACGTGCACCACTCCTTTTCCATTTAATGTTTTTTTCCGCCAGAGCCGTGGCACCATTCGTGCATTGCGCGAAATCCTCCGTTGGAGTGGCTTTAAGATCAGCGCCACGCTCGAAGTGGGAGGCACCAAAAAACATCCTGTAAGCGGGAAAACATTGGAGCGTTGCCGCCGGATGATCCGGAAGTTATAAATAGAATGAATGCCGGCATTTAGCCGGCAAGGAGTAAAAAGGGAGTTATTTCAAGGAGTTAAAAGGAGTTAGAAGCCAATACTTTTGTTCATGGAAGCCCTGGCAGGACTATTTGCCTTTAACTCCTGCCGAAGGCATACCTCCTTCTAACTTCTTCTATCTACTGTATATGATGAATAAGAAAATGAAGAAACAATGGTGGGTGACCTTGTCTTTGTGGATTATCGCATGCACATTCCTGCTTTCGGCTTGCGGTGGAAGGCGGTATATGCAAGCGCAGCTATCCGAGGAAGGCGATACCTTGCAGATGGCATACGCGCGCTATCTTACCGTTGTGAAGCATGAGATGTTTACGCAAGTTACGGTGCGCAATCCTTGGGATTCTACGCGTATCCTGCACACCTATCTGCTGGTGGACAAGCATCGGGTATTGCCCGAAGGATTGCCCGAGGGCACGGTGGTGCGTATTCCTTTAGAGCGGATGCTGGTTTATTCGTCGGTGCATTGCAGCTTGTTCGGAGAATTGCAGGCACTGGATGCGGTGAGTGGAGTGTGCGACTTGTCGTATATCCGTATGCCTCAAATTCATGAGCGTGTGCGTGCCGGCAGGGTGGCGGATGTAGGGAGCAGTATGAGTCCCGACGTTGAGCGGGTTATTGCCTTGCATCCCGACGGTATCTTGCTTTCACCTTTCGAGAATGGTTCATACGGGCGTATCGGGCAACTGGATGTCCCGTTGATAGAATGTGCCGACTATATGGAGACCTCACCGTTGGGACGTGCCGAATGGATGCGTTTTTATGGGATGCTGGTGGGGAAGGAGCAGGAAGCCGATTCTTTGTTTTCACAGGTAGAGCGGGAGTATGAGGCTTTGCGGCGGTCGGTGGAACAGGTGGAAGAGAAGCCTCTGGTGTTTGCCGAGTTGAAGCAAGGCTCGGCATGGTATGTGCCGGGAGGCAAGAGTACGACCGGTCAGCTCTATGCCGATGCCGGTGCGCGTTATGTATTCGGCTATATCAGCGAGAGTGGTTCGGTGCCCTTATCGTTTGAAACCGTGTACGACCGTGCCCGCCATGCTGATTTTTGGCTCATTAAGTATAACCAGTCGCACGATAAGACCTATGCCGGGCTGGAGCAGGACTATCGGCCATACACGGGTTTTGATGCGTTCCGCCGGAAGACGGTTTACGGATGCAATACCGGGCGCATACCGTATTATGAAGAGTCTCCTTTCCATCCCGAATATGTGCTGAAAGACCTGATAGCCGTTTTTCATCCCGGCTTGTTTCCGGATTACCAGCCGCGTTATTTCACGCCCCTTGAATAAACGTATGAAGAAGAGCACTCTCTATGTCGTGTTACTTGCCGCATCGGTGTTGGCGTTGGCGGTGGCATCCGTTTATGTAGGTTCGGTCCCGATTCCTTCCTCTGCCGTTACCTCTATCCTGCTGGGGGATACTTCTGCCGATGCAGGGTGGAGTTTTATCGTATGGGAGTCGCGTGTGCCTCAATGTATCACCGCTTTGCTTTGTGGTGCCGCATTGGCGGTATCTGGATTGATTTTGCAGACCGTGTTCAATAATCCGCTTGCCGATTCATCGGTCTTGGGCATCAGTTCCGGAGCCAGTTTGGGGGTAGCATTGGTATTGTTGGCAGGCGGCGGGAGTATTGTGGCAGGTCAGTTTGTGCTTTCGGGTTTTCTTTCGATGGTGGCGGGTGCTTTTGTGGGGGCAATGGTGGTGATGTCGGCTGTACTTTTTCTTTCGGTGCTGGTGCGTAGCAATGTGATGTTGCTCATCGCAGGCATAATGATAGGCTATCTGGCATCGTCTGCCATTTCTTTGCTGAATTTCTTTGCTACCGATGAAGGGGTGCATTCTTTTGTTATTTGGGGATTGGGAAGTTTTGGCGGTGTGTCTTCGGTCCAGTTGCCCGCTTTTTCGTTCATAGCCCTTATGGGCTTGCTGGCCGCCTTGTTGATGGTGAAACCCTTGAATGCATTGTTGTTAGGTCCCCGTTATGCTGAAAATTTAGGTATTCGTGTACGCCGTGTCCGGGGTATATTACTGGTGATAGCCGGTTTGCTTACAGCGGTGGTCACGGCATTTTGCGGTCCTATCGCTTTCATCGGGCTTGCCGTTCCTCATGTGGCGCGTATGTTATTGGGTACGTCTAATCACCGCTCTCTTCTTCCTGTGACCTTGCTGGCGGGATGTGCCGTGGCGCTTTTGTGCAACTTGCTTTGCCTTTTGCCTGGCGAGCGTGGCATTCTTCCTTTGGGTGCCGTCACTCCTGTGCTGGGTGCGCCTGTCATTCTTTATGTCTTGGTTCGTTGGCGTAAAGGCTAGCCGGTTATTTCCTTCCTTGAAATCGCATTATTCCTGACGTTCGCGCAAACGTCGGTTTTGTTTTTCTATGTCGTACGAATTTCCTCGTATTTTATCTTTGCGGAAATACTCCTGCCGGCGTATGGAGTCTTCTCTTTGTCGCTGGCGGATATATTTGGAAAACCGGTCTGTATCGGGAGTTTGTGCAGGTGTGGCTGCTTTCGGAAGGGTATCCGCCTGAACTGTGTGTGTAAGGGTATCGCTGTCTGCCGGTGCATAGACGGGTAGTAAGCGGTAATAAGTAGGAAATTTCAGGCTGTCCTCACGTGTAGGGCGATAATTCTTGTAGGTTTTCCAGGCATTGGCATGTTTACGGTTGTGTTTCAGCATCCGTCCGTGAGGTGTAAGGTTGTTGTATATGAATCCGATGAAATCTAATCCTCCGATAACAACTCCGGCACCTAAAGAGCCTCCGACACGTCCGGAAGCACGGTCGTACATCATGCCCGTCCCTGGCGCAAGACTTTGCCCGTATTCTTCCGGCGAAACGGCACCTGGGTTGAGCTCCCAGTGGATGGTCCATTTTTTTGGGCGTCCCAGTACCAGCACATCATACACGGGGTCCTCGCCAAAGCGTGTCCATATGGTATAAGGTTCGGCACGGATGTATCCTGTGGGTTTCTTTACTTTCGTAGTGTCGATAAGGCTTCGCGGTATGCGCAGGTCTTTCTTAAATTCCATCCAGGGTTGGTTCACCGGATGTGTTTTCAGTTCTTCTTGCGGTTTTTCGATGCCGCTAAAGTCAAACTGTATCATCCGTACCGCTTCTTCATTCAGGCGGATTTCCTTATTCTTTTCCTGCGTTTGGGCAGTCAGCGGAAATGCCTCACTTGATAAGAGTATGACAAGAGTCAGTACTTTCCACTTGATGTTCCATTCTTCGTTCCTCATTTTCGCTTTTTTGTTTTTTCAACGTACTCTTCCTCCCTGCATCCAGCATTTCTGGTAATACGGTTCATCCAGTGTGCTTACAATAACTCCTTGGCTGGAGCTGGTATGGATGAACCGGTTGTTTTTCAGGTAAATGCCTACATGGGTGGCGCGACGTTTATTGCGTCCGTTGTGGAAGAATACCAAGTCTCCTTCACGCAGTTTTCCTTTGCGTATTTTGTGGCAGTTTTCTTTGCGTTGTTCGTCCGAGTTCCGTTCCAGCCGTTTGCGGTATACTTTGCGGTAAATGTTGTAGGTTAGTCCCGAACAATCTACTCCCCTTCGCGAAGTCCCTCCGGACCGATAAGGTACGCCTATCCATTTTGCGGCTTCCACGTACAAGGAATGGTTGTCATCCATTGCGATATCCATATCCAGCCGGATGGCTGCTTGTGCCAGTTCGCGATAATTGTAGTGTGGAGCGCGTGTGCCGCATGCGGACAGGAGGATGAGCAGGATTGCTCCGATGAGTATATGGGTATGTTTGGTCATGTTTCCTTTATTTATTGGGAAACAAATGTAATGAAAATACAAATACAGAGACGTGGAAGGATCGGTTTTTTCGAGTAATAATAACTAATTATAGTAGAATAAAACGGAATCGTAACACTATTTTGGAATAGAAAGCATACCAGTATTCTCTCTGCAAAAGAAGTTTATCCTTTTCCGATAGGGTAGCCTTCTTTTACAGAGAGCATGTTGTTTATTCCTGTGTCTCGATTTCAAAATAGTTTTCCAGTTCCTGCTTGGCTTCATCATTGATGGGAGTAATGTCGCGGATGATTTTTCCGTGTTCCAGCAGGGCGATGCGGGTACTGATTTCGATGGTGTGTGTCAGGTTGTGGCTTGATACGAGGATGGTGGCTCCTGTTTCCTGGTTGTAGGTATGGAGCAGGTGTTTCAATGCCGATTGTGAACTGGGGTCGAGAAAATTAAAGGGTTCGTCCAGTATCAGGAGTTGCGGTTGGTTGAGCAATGCGGCAAGGATGCCCACTTTTTGCTTGTTGCCCGCCGAGAGGTTCCGGATAAGTTTCTTCTGTCCCAGTATTTCTCCGTTCATAAAGCGTTCGTAGGGTACCAGACGCTGGTCTACGGTTGTCTTGTCAAGGTTACACATCTTGCCCACAAAGTAGAAATATTCTTCGGGCGTGAGGTAATCGATAAGGAAACTTTCGTCCATATAGGCACCGGTTGTGTCTTTCCATGCTTCGCTTTGGTTCACTTCGGTTTCACCGATGTAAACATTTCCTTCGTCTGCTTTCAGCAGGTCCAGGATAAGCCGGAAGAGAGTGGTTTTTCCGGCTCCATTGTTGCCCACCAGTCCGAGGATTTCTCCGCTGTGTATGGTATAGTCGTCTACGTCAAGCACGGTACGCTTGCCATATATTTTCTTCAGATGGTTGATTGTTATATCCATTTTATGAGTTTGAAGTTTTCTGATTGTTTTATCTTGTATTCCTGAATCCTTCCATGTTCCGGTAGCGCCGTGCCATGAATCGTATGTAGATGTTGCGTATCCAGTGAGGGTGGGTAACAAATCCGATTATGCCCATGGTGCACATCACAATGTAACTTGTCGTTGCCCCCAATGCCAGTTCCAGTCCTTTATAGATAACCAGTGGCAGGGTGAACGAAGCAACCAGTATAACGGTCTGATAGGCATTGTTGCCTTGGCGTTTGCCCATCAGTCCCATATTGAGAGGGGCCGTCTTGTCATTGTACACCGCCATTTGCATCACACCGGGGAAGATGACGCCTGCTGTAAAAATCAGGTAAGTCACCGACATGAGCAAGGAGATGCTTCCTCTGAATACCGGTATCAGGCAACATACAAAGGGGATGATAAGAAGGGCACATTGTACGTAGTATTTGGCACAAAGCATATTATAAATACTTTCCCGGCGAACCATCAGCCCGTCGATGTAGTTCCCTTCTATTGCCATCGTCTGTATCAGGGTAGAAAGTCCCATTACGCAATAACAATACAGGCAAATAAAATCGTTCATGAGTCCGTCTCCATATACTTCGAAAGTCAGTGCCAGTGCAAAGAGCACCGTCAGTATGGTGAAACTCCAGAACTGGCTTCGGGGGGTCTTGTTCCGGACGAGCATCTTCAGTTCGAGCCGGATATAATCGCCTACATTTCCGTAACGGTCAAGGAAGCTATAGTCGCTGATGTGTTTGAGGCGGGTATCTTCTACGCGGGAAAGTTCGTTGTAAATAAGGTGTAGCTGCACTTTGCGGTTAAGCATACCCAGCATACCTGCCAGTATCAGGGCGCCGATGAAGGCAAGCGGATTCCACAGGATAAAGGCTTCACCTAAATTCATCGTGAAAGTGCTTACCCAGTGTGTGCCGGGTAAGAACTCAAGTAGGGCAAAGATGCCATAAACAGGCAGGCACCAGCAGATGTAGACAAATTTCTGACGCTTCAATACCCGGATGAGCATGCTCCAATAGCTGTTTGCCACGGTGAGCAGCCAAATGCCGAAAGCATATCCCAGCACTCCTGCCAGTCCGTAGAAACGGGTGACGCTAAGCAGGGCAAAGGGGATGAACAAGAAGAGCCAGAACAGATTGAACGGGTTGGCGGCTTCTCGCAGAAGGAGTGCGGCCATCACTTTCTTTTTGGGTATAGGAAGCAAGAGGAAGGGCTTGATTTCCTGTACTGGAGTAGGGAACAGAAACCTTATCAGAAAATCGAGGGCCAAGACAATGAGCAAACCTTTGTTCAAGATGTGATAAGGTTCCATGTTGGGAAAACTGTCGGAAAAAGCAGCGGGCAGCAATACCCCGAAGAAAACGAGGTATGCTGCCCAAAATGCAATTCCGATATAAATCATTACTTTGGCGAAGCGGTTTTTCTCGAACATCGGATTCCGCTTTTCGTCAAGTTTCTGTATGCGTCGGATATCGGAGTAGAGTGACATAGGCATCCGGTTTTAATTGGTATCGCCCGAAGTCATGCTCACTTCGATGCGGTTCTTTTGTGCCATTAATGTCTTGGCAAATTGCTGGAGGTCGGCATTTGTGATGCCATTCACCAGGTCGGTATATCCGGTGTGTCCGTCCATGCCTTCCCACAGGCTTCCGTAGAGCAGGCTCATCCAGTATCCGTTTTCTTTCTGGTTGGCTTCGTAGGTTTTCAGCATGTATTCTTTTACTTTAGCCAGGTCTTCAGCTTTAGGGCCTCCGGCTATAAATTCTTCGATGCCTTTGTCTATAAGCAGGCTCATGTCGGCACGCTTGGTAGGGTCGGTATCAAAAAAGATTTGTAGCGTGGCTTCTTCCTTCGGATATTTGCTGAGGTTGCCTTGTACGCTTACGCCATACGATGCTCCTGCTTCTTCGCGCACGGTCTCGGTATATTTCATTGTAAGCAGTTGCGAGAGCATACTCATCATCAGTTTATTCTTCAGGGTATATTCGCATGTGCCGCTTTCTACGATAATAACGGTTGCTTTTTGGGTTTGCAGGTCTTTGTGGAAGATGTTTTTCCACTCTCCCTTGCGGATGTCCAGCTTCGGGTCACGGAAGTTTTCCTTACGTCCCGTCGATGGCAAACCACCCAGATAAGTTTCGATGAGTGGAGTAGCGGTAGCAGGATCGATGTTGCCCACGAAAATGAAGGTAAAGTCGCTTGCATCCTTGAATCGGTCGCGATACATTTCCATTACTTTCCCGTAGTCTATCTGGTCTACCTTGTCGGCCTTGATGCGTGCGGCACGGGGATTATCACCATATAACACTTTGGTAATTGTGTCACTCAACGCCGTGTTCGGGTTTGCTTCCTGATTGGCAAGTTGAGCTTTCAGCCGGTTCTTGAATGATTCGAAAGCTGCCTGGTCGGTGCGTGGAGCGGTGAACGACAGGTAGGTGAGCTGAAGCATTGTCTCAAGGTCTTTCGGGGCACAACTTCCGTTTACGGCTTCGGTCAGGGTACGTACAGATGCTGATGCCGAAGCTACTTTTCCCGCCAATATTTTTTGGAGGTCGATGGCACTGAAGTTGCCCAGACCGCCCAAAGATACGACTTCATCGAGTACGGCGTATTGCAGGGCATCCTCATCATCGAATAGGGAGTTTCCTCCAGCACTGAACGATTGCATCCGGATTTCATCTGCCTTGAAATTGGTAGGCTTCAATACCACGCGTACTCCGTTGCTTAATGTGAGAATAGTTGATTCAAACGGTCCTTTTTCTGTATTTGTCACTTTGCCTCCAGTCGGTTTTTCTTTCATCAGTGGCTCGTCAGAAGTTTTGTCGACATAAGGTTCCAGTTTTTCAGCATTTACTTCTGCCAGTACCTTGCGGATGCTTTCCTCGGTGGGATATTTCATTCCTTCCTTGTCAGGGCAGAACAGGCATACTACCCGGTTGGTGTCGCTTACCTGTTGCTGGTAGAGTTGGTTCACACTTTCCAAGGGGATGTTGGGTACCAACTGGTTCATCATTGTGTATTTATATTCTACACTGGGGATAGGCTCTCCATCAATAAAATTAGATACGTATTGGGCTACGAACTGATTGTTTTTCATTTTATCGCGTTCGTTGTATACGTTTTCCAGGTTGCTCAGGTAATCGGCTTTTGCCCGTGCATATTCACTGGCGGTGAATCCGAATCGGTGTGCGTGTTCGATTTCTCGCATCAGAGCTTTCAGTCCGCTTTCTATTCCATCTTCTTTACAGATGGCTACACCCGTAAATGCCCGTTTTGTCTTGGCAAGGATAAAGTCCATGTCTTGCGCTCCGGCATTGATGAAGGGTGGGGTAGCAGTGAGTAGAAGTTCTTGCAAGCGGGCGTTCAGCATGTGACTGATGGCATAGTCCATAAATGAATAGGCAAGGTATCCTACGGTGTTCTTCATTTCTGCAGGGAAAGGATCATGTTTGTGGAATACCATGACTTGGTTGATTTCCTGTTCCTTGTCTTTGTTGATGGACACGATGGTTTCTTTATTGTCGGGCACTGGATAATGTACTCGTTCTGCGGGGTTGGCAGGCATTTGGATGGGACCGAACAGGTTCTTGATTTTCTGTTCTATCTGGTCTACGTTCACGTCACCTACTACGATAATGCCTTGTTGGTCGGGGCGGTACCATTTTTCATAATAGTCGCGCAACGCCTGATAAGGGAAATTGTCTACAACTTCCATCGTTCCGATAGGCAGGCGATAGGCATATTTGCTTCCTGCAAAGATGGTAGGGAAAGCGGTTTCGTACATACGCATCATGGCTCCGGTACGTGTACGCCATTCTTCGTGGATGACTCCGCGTTCTTTATCTATTTCTTTAGGGTCGAGAGTGAGGTCGTCTGCCCAGTCGTGCAGGATAAGGAGGCACGAATCGATGATGCCTTCACGGATGACAGGTACATCGTTGATGTTATATACCGTTTCATCGATGGAGGTGTAAGCATTCAGGTTGACACCGAATTTTACACCGATGGATTCCAGGTATTCGCGTAGTGAGTTTCCCGGAAAGTTCTTGGTACCATTGAAGCACATATGTTCAAGGAAGTGTGCCAGTCCGCGCTGGTTGTCTTCTTCCAAAATCGAACCTACTTTTTGTGCAATGTAGAAGTCTGCCTGTTTTTCGGGCAGTTCATTATGACGGATGTAGTAAGTCAGTCCGTTTTCCAGCTTACCTGTTCTTACATCAGGGTCGGTGGGAATAGGCGGCATTTGTTGTGAAAATGCTGTAGCCGCACTTCCTATCAGGAAAGCGGCAATCAGTGTCTTTCTGTAAAAGTTCTTCATTGTGGTAAGTTTTTATGAGTTTGCCACAGATTACACAGATGCCTTCTGGTGGTTTGCCTGTGTAATCTGTGATGAAAAAAGCATCAAAGCAAGCCGTTTGCCGAAAGGTATCGTTCGGTTTCTATGGCGGCTTTGCATCCGCTTCCGGCCGCAGTGATGGCTTGCCGGTAATGGGGATCGGCAACATCACCGGCGGCGAACACGCCCGGCACACCTGTGCGTGGTGTTCCTGCTTCGGTCAGGATATATCCTGTTTCGTCAGTTTTTATCCATGGTTTGAATATGTCCGAATTCGGTTTGTGACCGATGGCAAGGAAAAATCCGTCGATAGGTACATCGTAACGCTCTTCATCGGGTTCTCCCATGCGTTTTACTACGTGCATTCCTTCCACACCGTTTTCACCATACAGACCTATGGCATTGTGTTCGAACAGCACTTGGATGTTAGGATGATTCAACACACGTTCTTGCATAATCTTGGAAGCGCGTAAATAAGGTTTGCGTACTACCAGATAGACTTGTTTCGCCAGTCCGGCAAGGTAGATAGCCTCTTCACAGGCGGTATCGCCTCCTCCTACTACGGCTACGGTCTTTTTCCGGTAGAAGAAGCCGTCGCATGTGGCGCAGGCGCTTACCCCCATGCCTGCATATTTCTTTTCGTCTTCCAGTCCCAGATATTTGGCGGTAGCTCCGGTGGCGATGATGGCGGTATCGGCGGTGATTTCTTTTTCATCATCTGTCCAGAAGTGGTAAGGAGCCTGGCTTAAGTCTGCTTTGACGATGATACCAGAGCGGATGTCTGCCCCAAAACGGGCTGCTTGCCGGCGCAGGTCATCCATCAGTACCGGTCCGGTCACTCCTTCGGGATAACCCGGAAAGTTTTCCACTTCAGTCGTAATGGTGAGTTGTCCTCCGGGTTGGATTCCTTCGTAAAGTACCGGTGCGATGTTGGCGCGTCCGGCATAGATAGCTGCCGTATATCCGGCGGGTCCTGATCCGATAATCAGGCATTTTACATGTTCTGTTGTCATATTCTTTTGATTGGTTTAATGAGATTATTCAATTTTTTTAATGAAACAAAGATAGTGTATTTTGCCGAAGTGACCAAACAATCTAAAAAACTGTTTCGTATGGACACGGAACTATATGGATTAAGCTATGCATTCAGCTACATGCGCCGGTGCATATATATGCGTTTCCTTCCTTAAGAGTCTTGATTATTGGTTGTGCAGGGTATGGAAACAGTTTTTTCATCGCATGTCAATTACTTCCGCCTGTGGGTATTTTTTCGCATCGAAACGGAATGTGTCGTTGGTATAGGACATTCCGGTCTGATAGTCGAGTATGCGGAATTCTTGGGTTTGTCCACTGGCCAGTTTGACGGTGATATAGAGAGGCTGATAGTTTTCGGAAAGGAAAAGCACTACCGATTCGATATCACCTTTTTGGCGGGGGGTAAGGATGATTTCGTTGCCTTCTTTACCTCGTATGGTATGCTTGCCTCCATAGCGGCAATGGAAAAGCCGGTTGTAAGAGTTTATCAAAGCGTATGGATTGATGCTTTGCAGTTCGTCGGGGGAGGGGGTAGAGACGGTCACTTCTTCGTTTTGTTCCACATAACTCCATTGGGTAGTTCCGTCGAACCAGCTTTTTACGCCTCCACATTCCAGGTAGAAACATGTTCCTTTCAGGGCGAGGGTTCCTTGTTGGCTTCCCCCGAACCGGATGCTTATTCCGCCGGATTTCTGGTAAGCAGTGGCGGCTTTGCTTAAGATGGATTGGGCACGGGTGTCTTCGTTGGCTTGCAGGTTTACAGATACCAGTAAGGCTAGCAAGCAGGAGAAAAAGATACGTTTCATCATATTTATGAAGTTTTGGAATACCGCAGGTTGCATGTGCCGGAAAGAACGGTTAGGGCAATCATGCAATCTGCGGTTGGTTTTAATTTTTCAAATTGTTCATGCGCATGGCAAGGTCGTTTTCGTCCATGCAGAGTACTTCGCGTGCTTTGCTTCCATTGGCAGGACCTACGATGCCGGCACGTTCCAACTGGTCCATGATACGTCCGGCGCGGTTGTATCCGATGGAGAACTTGCGTTGGATGAGTGAGGTGGACCCTTGCTGGTGGTAGATGAGCAGGCGGGCAGCTTCTTCGAAGAGTGGGTCGAGCCGGTTCATGTCTACGTCGGCACTGCTTCCTCCTTCTGTGTCGTCTTCTACTTCGGGCAGCATGAAAGCGGTGGGATATCCCTGTTGGTGGCTGATGAAATCGACTATACGTTCTACTTCGGGCGTATCAACGAAGGCACATTGTACACGTACAGGGTCGTTGCCTTGCAGGTAGAGCATATCGCCTTTACCGATAAGCTGTTGTGCACCAGGACGGTCTAAGATGGTACGTGAGTCCATCATCGATGCTACGCGGAATGCTACGCGTGCAGGGAAGTTTGCCTTGATGGTTCCGGTGATGATGTTTGTAGTAGGCCGTTGGGTAGCGATGATGGCATGGATACCGACAGCACGTGCCAGTTGGGCAATGCGGCAGATAGGAAGCTCGATTTCCTTGCCGGCGGTCATTATCAGGTCACCGAACTCATCGATAATGATGACGATATACGGCATAAAGCGGTGTCCGTTTTCAGGGTTCAGCTGGCGGTTGATAAACTTTGCGTTGTATTCCTTGATATTACGGCATCCTGCCTTTTGCAAAAGGTCGTAGCGGGTGTCCATCTCGATACAGAGTGAGTTTAAGGTTTGCACCACTTTGGTTACATCGGTGATGATGGCGCTGTCCGAGTCGGGCAACTTGGCAAGGTAGTGCTTTTCTATCGGTGCATAGATGGCAAACTCTACTTTTTTCGGGTCGACGATGACGAATTTCAGTTCGCTAGGGTGTTTCTTATATAATAAGGAGGTGACGATGGCGTTCAATCCTACTGATTTACCTTGTCCTGTAGCACCAGCTACCAGCATGTGGGGAGCTTTTGCCAGGTCGACAATGAAAACATCGTTGGTGATGGTTTTTCCCAAGGCTACAGGGAGTTCGAATGTAGTGTCTTGGAATTTTTTACTGTTCAATATAGAGCTCATTGATACGATGCGCGGGTTGGCGTTCGGCACTTCAATACCGATGGTTCCCTTACCCGGAATAGGAGCGATGATACGGATGCCCAGTGCCGAAAGGCTCAGGGCGATGTCATCTTCCAAGTTGCGGATGCGGTTGATGCGTACTCCTTCGGCAGGAGTGATTTCATACAATGTAACGGTAGGGCCTACGCTGGCCTTGATGGAACTGATTTCGATGCCAAAGCTCCGCAATACCTGGATGATACGGTCTTTGTTGGCATTTTGCTCTTGCATATCAATGGCAGGGGTGTTGTCGTTATACGAATTGAGCAGGTCGAGTGTCGGGAAGTGGTAGTGTTCCAGATCCAGCCGCGGATTGTAAGGCTGGTCTAGCGATCCACGTTCGTCTTCCTGTTCTTCTTCTTCTTCGGGAGTTTCTTCTATTTCGAACGTGGGCTCTTCGGTCGTTTTTGCCTGAGTTTTCTGATGGATTGTCCCGGCTTCGGCTATTACCGTTTCATCGGGTTGTTTACGCATTTCGGTAGCATAGGCTGGCGTTGTGTTGTCTGCCTGGCTTTCTATGGGGTCAAGTTCTATTTCTACCGGCTGTTCGTCTTCTTTTGTGCCGGTGGCATCTGATGTGTTGTCGGGCGTATGGTGCAGGGCAGTGTTTTCCGTATCGGCCGGCTGTTGGGCAGCTTCTGTAGGGAACGCTTCTTTTCTTTTGTTCCGTTTCGGAAGGGCTGGATGGAAAGCTTTTCGTACTACTTGCATCGTTTCACGGGTAAAGAAAATGCCGATGAGTACCAAGGTAACCAGCAAAACGAGGATAAGTCCTGGTGCACCGATTTGGGAACAAATCCATTGGCTCACATTATATCCGTGCAATCCTCCAGGATAGAGGAAAGAGTCTTGAAACGTGCCTCCGAAGGCAAAGCCTAAAGTGACGGATAGCCATACCATTAATATGGAGCAGCTTACGAACCATTTCCATACGGTGAACCGGTAAGCTTTCATCAGCCTCATGCCGCAGACAATGAGGAACACCACAATAAAATATGCCGAAATCCCGAAACAATCGTTTATAAGGAATTGCGAAAGTTGGGCTCCGCGTGCTCCGGCATAGTTTTGTATGCCGTTCTGGGTTTCGAGCAATTCCCCGGGATCTGGATGTGCCAGGATACTTTGGTCGTTTCCTCCGGTAAAAAAGAATGAGCTGAATGCCAGTAGCATATAGACACCGAATATGACACAAAGCAAGCCGAGGATGAAGTGTATGGTTTCGCCTTTTATGGCGGTAAGCATCTTTTTGGGAAGGATGTTTTTCTCTTCGTTTTCTTTTGTTTCTGTCTTTTTCTTCATAATGTTATAGCAAAATGGTAAAAATCAATCGCAAATGTACGAATATTTTTTTGTATTTTTGTGCCGCAATCAAGTTTCGTTATGAAAAAGAATTTATCAGTCGTTTACGATAAAAATACAGTCGAGTTTGTAACGGTGGCTGCAGAGTTTTGTGGCTTCCTCGAGCGTGTTGGTGAAATAGAACATCCTGAGTTCGTGGATAAGGTGTTGAAGTTGCTTCCGTTGCTCTATCTGAAAGCATCAATGCTTCCGGAACATGCCGTGCGGATGGATGAGTTTGACCCTGAAGTTTTTGTAACCGAAGGTGATTACGAGCGTGTGCGTGCCGGTGTGGCATCTTTGATGGGGAGACATGATGATTACCTTGAAGTGTTTGTAGAGGATATGGTATATAGCGACACGCCTATTCATCAGACCATATCAGAGAACCTTGCCGATATTTACCAGGCGTTGAAAGATTTTGTGTGCGTGTACCGTTTGGGATTTGACCAGACGATGAATGATGCATTGGTGATTTGTCGCGAAGGGTTTGCAGAGTTCTGGGGGCAGCGTCTGGTCAATGCCATGCGTGCCTTGCATGATGTGAAATACAATACTGCTTCCGGGCAGGAGGATAATGACGGCTATACGGGAAATGATTTGTACGGTGGGCTTGAAACCGATGATGATGGTTCGGGCGACCGTTGGGAGTGAGAAAAGCATGTGAGAACTCAAAAAACATTTATGATTATATTACAGAATAAGATATCCAAACAAGAAGTGTCTGAGATGCCGAAGGTTAGTTTCTCGGGGCGCATTTTTGTTATCTACACCGAAACGGAAGCACGTAAGGCAATCGATTACTTGAACACGCATTCTGTAGTAGGGGTGGATACCGAGACACGTCCTTCTTTCCGTAAAGGGATGACTCATAAGGTCGCTCTTTTGCAAATAGCTACTTATGACACGTGTTTCTTGTTCCGCTTGAACCATTTGGGACTTCCCGATTTTCTGGAAGAATTTTTGCAGAATGATGTGTTGAAGGTAGGATTGTCGTTGCGCGATGATTTTGCTGTGCTCCGTAAGCGGAATGGAGGCGATTTGCGTGACGGAAACTGGATAGAGTTGCAGGATTATGTGCCGCATTTCGGTATTGAAGAGAAAAGTCTGCAAAAAATCTATGCATTGCTTTTTGGCAAGAAAATATCGAAGGCGCAACGCCTTTCCAATTGGGAGGCAGAGGTGCTTACTGAAGCACAGCAGTTGTATGCTGCTACAGATGCTTGGGCATGTGTGGAAATTTACAGTTATCTTGAAGACCTTCGGAGTCATGGCAACTACCGCATTGAAAAGGTAGAGGAGAAGGCTGGTGAATAGTTTCAACAGCATAGGGAGTCTTTGGGGACCTTTCTTTGTCTGATATCAATCGTTTAATCTATTAATAAATATTATATAACGTGTCATATAAAAGAGTCTATTTGAAATCCGGAAAGGAAGAATCATTGAAGCGTTTTCATCCTTGGATTTTCTCAGGTGCCATAGCTCGGGTAGAGAATGAACCGGAAGAAGGAGAAGTAGTAGATGTATATACATCGGAGAAGGAATTTATCGCTTGCGGACATTTCCAGATTGGAAGCATTGCAGTACGGGTACTTTCGTTTGTACAAGAACCGGTTGACCGTGCTTTTTGGGTACGTAAATTGTCGTGTGCACGGAAGGTACGTGAGGCTTTGGGACTGATTGGTAATCCGCAGACCAATACTTATCGCCTGGTGCATGGTGAAGGCGATAACTTGCCCGGCTTGATAGTTGATATTTATGGTAAGACGGCTGTGATGCAGGCTCATTCGGCAGGAATGCACCTGGACCGGATGGAAATAGCTGCCGCTTTGTCCGAAGTGATGGATGATACGGTTCAGAATATCTATTACAAGTCGGAAACCACGTTGCCTTTCAAGGCCGATTTGCTGGCTACTGAAAATGGATTTATCCGAGGTGGAAGTGTAGATAATGTAGCGATGGAAAATGGTTTGAAGTTTCATGTTGACTGGCTTAAAGGACAAAAAACAGGTTTTTTTGTCGACCAGCGGGAAAACCGTCGCTTATTGGAACGTTATGCAGCAGGGAGAAATGTACTTAATATGTTCTGCTATACAGGTGGATTTTCGTTCTATGCAATGCGCGGAGGTGCCAGACTGGTACATTCTGTAGACAGTTCTTCGAAAGCAATCGACCTTACTAATGAAAATGTGCAGTTGAATTTTCCTGGCGATGTGCGTCATCAGGCATTTGCCGAAGATGCATTCAAGTATCTTGACCGTATGGGAGAACAGTATGATTTGATTATTCTTGATCCACCGGCTTTTGCCAAGCACCGTGACGCACTTCGTAATGCCTTGCGTGGATATACCAAACTCAACGCAAAAGCTTTCGAGAAGATTCGTCCGGGAGGGATTCTGTTTACTTTCTCCTGTTCGCAGGTGGTAACGAAGGATAATTTTCGCAATGCGGTCTTTACAGCTGCTGCTCAGGCAGGGCGTAGTGTGCGTATCTTGCACCAGCTGACTCAGCCCGGTGACCATCCGGTAAATATCTATCATCCTGAAGGAGAATATTTGAAAGGATTGGTATTGTATGTGGAGTAACCAAAGTTGACGAGATATCATTATAAGTTGACAAGGTTTTGAGTAGTTAATGTATCAGAAAACCTTGTCAACTTATTGACGGGTCGCTATTCTACTGTGACCGATTTTGCCAAGTTCCGTGGTTGGTCTACATCTTTGCCTTTGCATACGGCAATATGGTAGGCTAATAGTTGGAGGGGAATAGTGGTAATGAGTGGTTCCAGGCATTCCAGAGTTTCCGGTATTTCGATGCATTCGTCTGCCAGTTTGCTGATTATCGTGTCGTTCGGGTTTATTAAAGCGATGATGTGCCCTTTTCGTGCCTTGATTTCCTGAATGTTGCTTATTATTTTTTCATACATTGCATTTTGTGTGGCAATGACTACTACGGGCATTTCTGTGTCTATCAAAGCGATGGGGCCATGTTTCATTTCGGCAGCCGGATAGCCTTCGGCATGAATATACGAGATTTCTTTTAATTTCAGTGCACCTTCCAATGCTACAGGATAGCTGTATCCGCGTCCTAAGTAGATGAAATTGTGTGCATATGTGAATATGCGCGATAATTCGGCAATGTTTTGGTTTTGTTTTAATACCTCTTTTATTTTTTCTGGTATCTGCTCCAGTTCGTCAATGATACAGCGGTACGTTGTGTCATTAATAAGTTGCTTTTCTTTGCTCAGTGCCAGGGCAAAGAGGGTTAGCACTGTTACCTGGCCGGTAAAGGCTTTGGTGGATGCCACCCCGATTTCGGGACCTACATGGATGTATGAACCAGTATCCGTGTTTCGTGGAATGGACGAACCTACTACGTTGCAGATGCCGTATACGAAAGCTCCTTTTTCTTTTGCCAATTCGATGGCTGCCAGCGTGTCGGCTGTTTCACCTGATTGTGAGAGGGCAATAACTACATCTCCATTGTCAATCACCGGATTGCGATAACGGAACTCCGAGGCGTATTCCACTTCCACAGGGATGCGGCAGAAGGTTTCGATGAGTTGTTTCCCGATAAGTCCGGCATGCCATGAGGTACCGCAAGCTACAATGATGAATCTTCGTGCTCCAAGCAGGCGTTCTTTATGTTCGCTTATGGCAGAGAGCTGTACTTCATGAGTCTCTTTGTTCACTCTTCCACGCATGCAGTCGTTGATGCATTCGGGTTGCTCGAATATTTCTTTCAGCATGAAATGTGGGTATCCGTCTTTTTCCAGCCGGCCGATGTTCAGGTCTATTTTTTTCACTTCGGCCAGTTGTAGTTCGTTTTCAAGATTGACTACCTTAAGTGCTTTCCCAGGTTCGAGTACCGCTATTTCATTATCCTGCAGGTAAACCACTTTGTCTGTATATTCTACGATAGGAGTAGCATCTGATGCCAGAAAAAATTCGTCACTTCCTACACCGATTATTAATGGGCTGCTTTTGCGTGCCGCAAGAATGCGGCCTGGTTGTCGTCGGTCAATAACGGCGATGGCGTATGCTCCGATAACGCGGTGTAAGGCTATCCGGATAGCATCCAGCAGGTCAATATGCGAACTGGTCTGGATGTAGTCTATGAGTTGGACCAGCACTTCGGTATCGGTCGAACTTTTAAAGGTATATCCTTTTTGTTGGAGTTGTTCGCGCAAAAGGGCGTAATTCTCAATGATACCATTGTGTACCAATGCCAGGTTTCCTGATTGAGACACGTGCGGGTGAGCGTTAGCTTGGCATGGTTCTCCGTGTGTAGCCCAGCGTGTATGGGCGATGCCAATGCATCCTGTCACATCTTTTTGCGTGGTGAGTTCTTCCAGATTCAAAACTTTTCCTTTAGCTTTATACACATTTAACTTGTGGTATTCATTGATCAGCCCTACTCCGGCACTGTCATATCCACGGTATTCCAGTCGTTTTAACCCTTTTATCAGGATGGGGTAAGCTTGTTTTTGTCCGATGTATCCTACGATTCCACACATAATTTTTTTGTTTAGTTGTTGTATTCTTTAGTAAAAAACGAATGAAGAAAGATGACTGACGGTATCTTATCTCTTGATTTTTTTACTGAATTTCTGGTATTGTAATTAGCTAAAAAGAATGTCCGCAATTAGCCGGTCCAGTTGAGTTGTAAACGCAGTACTACTGCGTTTGCCGATGAAGATATATTCGTAGGCGGATGCAGTTATATTCAACCGCGGATGCAGTATATATTCATTTTTCAGAGGTATTGTATTGGCTGAATGCGGACATTCATTATAATTAAATAGAAGAGTGCTTCAGGCAGTTTAACGGATTGTGTTGTAAGAGCGTACTAATTTTTCGTCGTTCTTTATGCTACGGATGGCAAGCCAATTCAGCACAAGCGAAATAAATGGCAAGCAAATTGCCCATGAGGGGGTGAAGCTACCGTATGCCGCCAATACAGAATAAGCATATATTCCTACTACGAGATAGTATGCTACCAAAACCACATTACTGAATATAGCCAAGCGGATTTGCCGCATACGTTTTTTATAGAAGAAAATGGTGACGAATGCAAGTAAGGCAGCTATGAACAGGAGCACAAACATTACTCCCGGTGTGTAATTTGAGGTACCGTCTGCAGCGATAACAGACAGATTGCTTAACACAGCCACACTGGTTTCTGTATAAAAATATCCCACAGGTACCGACATCGCGATTGCCAGCAGTACTGTAGCCACAAATAAATAAACTGTTTGAATACGTTGTATCATAACTAGTCTTTCTTTTCTAGAACAAAAAGACACAGAAGCGTATTCTTATACCTTTTCCCTTATTCTGGAAAGTCTGGTAACAATACGTATCTGTGTCCTGTTTTTAATTCGATTATTGCAATTTTTCTTTTTCCTTGGCCGGATTGCGGTAATATACCTTGCCTTCAATATATTCTTGGGTGGCAATCAATGTTGGTTTCGGCAATTTTTCATAATAACGTGAAATTTCAATCTGCTCCCTGTTCTCGAACACTTCCTCCAAATTATCATTGTAAGAAGCAAATTCTTGAAGTTTTTTAGACAAATCGTTCTTCATTTCTACGCCGATCTGATTTGCGCGCTTACCGATAATAGCTACGGTTTCATAGATATTACCCGTGTCTTCACACAATTCCATCAGGTTACGGGTAATGGTATTGGTCGGAGCGTTTGTTTTTTTGTAATCCATAATTTTACTTTATTATAAACCTTTGATTAATTTTCGTCTTTTATGTATTGGCTGGCATCCTTGAAGATTTTTTCCACTTCCGGCATATACTTGCTTTCGGGAAATTCGTTTTTGAATGCATAATACTCGTCTATTGCTTCGCGCATACGTTCTTCCTTCTTTTCAAGGACACTTTCTTTTGCCATATCATATTTGGCCCGGAGAATCAGAATCGAAAGATCTTCCCGCCGTTTGGTATAGGGATAATCCCGTAAGACATTCTGTGCTGTCACAACGGCTGCAAGATAATTGTTACCCGTACTGCTATACGAGGTGTTTCCTGTGTACGAACCTAGGTCGTAATACAGTTTTGCAGACAAGTATTCTTTTTCCACCAGTTTGTCTTGCAATTCGTAAATCATGTTTTGGGCTATTTCCTTGCGTGAACTTGTCGGAAAGTATTCAATGAACATCTGTAATTCCTGAATGGCTTTATAAGTGCTTGTCTGATCCAACCGCGGTTCAGGTGTATCCAGATACAGCGATTTTCCACAGAAAAAGCGTGCCAATTCAGTATAGGTTCCACGCGGGTAAGTAGTGTAATACACATTAAAATAATGAGAAGCCGAAATATAATCGCCTTGGTTGAAATACGTCATAGCCAACATATATGCTGACTCTTCTGCATTGGCCGTTCCTTTCAAGATAGAAATCAGTTCTTCCAGCAAGGTTGCAGCCCGGCTGTTCTGACCTTTGGCAAAATACCCTTTGGCAGCCTCATATTTATATTCGTAGTCCGTACTTTTAAGTACGGTATTATACTCCCCGCACGAAGACAACACTCCGCCAAGAAGCAATGCCATAACGATGTACTTTTTCATATCAATCTATATAGTTGTGCAAAATTACGGCTTTCTGCCGAATAATGCAACATCTCAATAATTTTTAATACAAAAAATCTCGTCTGTTCCATTCCGATGAAAATTATTGTGTAACTTTACACGCTTTTTAAACATAGCCGTATGAATTTTGAACTCGTATCAGACTACCAGCCTACTGGCGACCAGCCGGAAGCTATCGCGCAATTGACCGAAGGAGTAAAAAATGGCATTCCTGCCCAGACGCTGCTTGGTGTGACTGGGTCGGGTAAGACGTTTACCATTGCCAATGTCATCAAGAACATCAACAAGCCAACGTTGATTCTGAGTCACAACAAGACACTTGCCGCTCAATTGTATGGTGAGTTTAAGAATTTCTTTCCGAACAATGCCGTAGAATATTATGTTTCCTACTACGATTACTATCAGCCGGAAGCTTATATCCCCTCTACTGATACTTACATAGAGAAAGATCTTGCCATAAACGAGGAAATTGACAAGTTGAGGCTTGCTGCTACCTCGGCTTTGCTTTCTGGCAGGAAAGATGTCATTGTGGTATCATCTGTATCCTGTATTTATGGAATGGGTAATCCGGCAGATTTTTACAATAACGTAATAGACATTAAGAAAGGCAAACGGATAGATCGGAATGTCTTTCTCAGAAAATTGGTAGACAGTCTCTATGTCAGAAACGATATTGAACTGAACCGGGGAAACTTCCGGGTAAAAGGAGATACGGTGGATATTTATCTCGCTTATACCGACAGTGCTTTGAGGGTGATGTTTTGGGATGACGAAATAGATGCTATTGAAGAGATAGACCCGGTTTCAGGGCACAGGCAGGCAGAATTTGACGAGTACAGAATTTACCCGGCCAATCTGTTCATGACTACAAAGGAAAGTGTGCTCCGGGCTATTCACGAAATAGAAGACGACCTTACCAAACAAGTGGCTTTTTTTGAAGATCAGGGAAAAACGTTCGAAGCCAAGCGTTTGTACGAACGTGTTACTTATGACATGGAAATGCTTCGCGAACTGGGGCATTGTTCCGGTATTGAGAATTATTCAAGATACTTCGATGGTAGGGAGGCAGGTACCCGTCCTTATTGCTTGCTCGACTTTTTCCCGAAAGATTTTCTGATGGTTATCGATGAGAGTCATGTCAGTGTGCCGCAAATTCGTGCTATGTATGGAGGTGACCGTGCCCGTAAGGAAAACCTGATTAAATATGGGTTTCGTTTGCCGGCAGCTATGGATAACCGCCCGTTGAAGTTTGACGAGTTTCAGGAAATGGTGAAGCAGGTTATTTATGTCAGTGCTACCCCAGACGATTACGAACTGGAGCAAAGTGAAGGAATTGTCGTGGAACAAGTCATCCGTCCTACTGGTTTATTGGATCCGGTTATTGAGGTGCGTCCCAGTATGAACCAAGTGGACGACCTGATGGAAGAAATTCAGCAACGTATTGAAATGCAGGAACGTGTACTTGTCACCACGCTTACCAAGCGTATGGCAGAAGAACTGACTGAATACTTGCTCAACCATGGTATCCGTTGCACCTACATACATAGCGATGTAGAGACACTGGAGCGTGTGAGGATAATGGACGATTTGCGCCAAGGTACCTACGATGTGTTGATTGGTGTCAATTTGCTTCGTGAAGGGCTTGACCTGCCTGAAGTGTCGCTGGTTGCCATATTGGACGCGGATAAGGAAGGCTTTCTTCGTTCACACCGGTCGTTGACCCAGACAGCCGGCAGGGCAGCTCGGAATGTTAATGGGAAAGTCATTATGTATGCCGACAGGATAACTGACAGTATGCGGCTGACTATCGATGAAACGAATCGCCGCCGCATCAAGCAGCTGGCTTACAACGAAGCACATGGCATCACGCCTCAACAAATCAAGCGGGCATACAACAACGTTTTGCTTGAAAAGACAGATACCGAGACACCGGTTTCGAAACAACCTAAGGCTTACACCGATGCTCCGGAACAGTTCTATGCTGCGGCAGACCCGATTGTACAATACATGTCAAAAGAACAGTTGCAGAAAAGCATCAATCGCACTCGGAAACTGATGCAGGAAGCGGCTAAGAAACTGGATTTCATTGAAGCTGCACAATATCGTGATGAGCTTATCCGTCTGGAAAATTCATTAAAAGAAAAACCGTGATATTGCCTGGAAAGCGTGTTTCACTTTCTGCATACTTGGGGAAATATGATTTTAGGAGACGTCTCAACAGGTACTTTTTTATGATAGGTTTTCGAGACCGATGAATCTTTAATCAAAAGAAAGGGCTCAAGATAGAAAATGAGATGTTTTGGTTTTATACTTATGATATGAAGTCCTTTATACTTTATAATATATAAGGTAAGAAAGGAAGGATTTCTCTTGCTTCATGTCTTGACTTTAATCCCAAATGCTATTTTGAGCCTTTCTTTATTGTCTTTATCTGTCTTTTTTAATCTGTAAATGAACCGTAGCGTGTAGGCAATAGTTTGCGGTCTCCCAATGTGTTGTCTACGCGTGCCACATTTATCCAGAATTTGTTTTCTCGTACACTTGTTGTCGGATAGACAGCTTTTTCACGTGTGTAAAAATGTTGCCATCGATCTGATACGGCTTCGTATTCGGGATGAGGGGCATTGACTAGCACATTGTCCTCTTTTGATGCTTCGCCATTTTTGATTTCTTCTATTTCGTTCCAGATGGAGAGCATACAGTCTATAAAGTTGTCAAGTTCACTTAAACTTTCACTTTCGGTAGGTTCTATCATTAATGTGCCGTGTACAGGGAATGATAGGGTCGGAGCGTGATAACCGTAATCCATCAGACGTTTGGCAATGTCGTTTTCTGTTATTCCGCTTTCTTCGTGGATATTGCGACATTCCAGAATCATTTCGTGCCCCACATAGCCGTTTGTTCCCCGATATACTGTACCATAGGTGTCGCTCAGGCATGCTGCCAGATAATTGGCATTGAGGATAGCTGTTTTTGTGGCTTGTTCCAGTCCTTTTGCACCCATCATTGAAATGTACCCATAAGTAATGGGTAAGATGCCGGCACTTCCGTATGGGGCAGATGAAACTTCATTAGTGTCATTCCCGAACAGATTGTGACCTGGCAAGAATGGAATCAAGTGTTCGGATACGCAAACTGGACCTACACCTGGACCGCCTCCTCCATGTGGACTGGCAAATGTTTTGTGCAGGTTGAGGTGGCACAGGTCTGCCCCGATGGTACTTGGATTCGTCAGTCCCACTTGCGCATTCATGTTTGCGCCGTCCATATATACTTGTGCTCCACAGGCATGGATAATCTGGCAGATTTCCATAATGTCGCTTTCGAAAATGCCATGAGTAGACGGATAGGTAATCATAAGTGCCGCAAGACGATTTTTGTTGGCTTCTGCTTTTTCGCGTAAGTCATTTACGTCTACGTTTCCGTGTTCGTCACAGGCACAAGTCAAGGTTTCGTATCCAGCTTGTACGGCAGATGCCGGGTTGGTTCCGTGAGCTGATGCTGGAATCAGAATCAAGTTCCGATGCCCTTGTCCGATACTTTCCAAATAACTGCGGATGATGCGCAGTCCTGTATATTCGCCGGCTGCTCCTGAATTGGGCTGAAAAGTAATGCCGTCAAAACCTGTAATGGCAAGCAATTGTTTGGAAAGGTTTTCTATCAGTTCGTGGTATCCTTGGGCTTGTTCTTCTGGCACTAACGGATGGATGTTCATCCATGCCGAATTGCTAAGTGGTAACATTTCGGCTGCGGCATTCAGTTTCATGGTACACGACCCTAATGAAATCATGGAATGGGTAAGGGAAATGTCTTTGCGTTCCAGTCGCTTGATATAGCGCATCATTTCCGTTTCCGTGTGATAAAGGCTGAATACTTCGTGGGTAAGGAAAGGTGAACGGCGGCACATGTCGGGGCTGATTGAAGAACTGTCTGTGATATCTTTTACTTCATGTACCGTTTCTTCTGCAGCGATGCCGAATATCATAAAGAGTTGGTTGGCATCTGCCAATGTGGTAGCTTCGTCAATGCTGATACCTACATCGCCATTGTCGAAATAGCGCAGGTTTACTTCTTTGCTCAAAGCAATGGTGCGCAATTTTTCTTGCGACACATTTTCTGGAAGGCCAAGGCGGAGTGTATCGAAAAATGTTTCATTCCGTTCGATATATCCCAAGCCGGTAAGCCGGAGGTTCAGCCAGTTGGTTATGCTGTGGATGCGTTGGGCTATTTCTTTAATGCCTTTTGCACCGTGCCATACAGCATAAAAACCCGCCATGGTAGCGAGCAGTGCCTGAGCTGTACAGATATTCGATGTTGCCCGTTCACGTTTGATGTGCTGTTCTCGTGTTTGTAAAGCCATCCGGTAACATACATGTCCATATTTGTCTTTCGAGAGGCCGATGATTCTTCCTGGCATATTGCGCTTGTATTCATCCCGTGTGGCGAAATAAGCAGCTGATGGTCCTCCATAGAACAGAGGTATACCCAGTCGCTGGGTGCTTCCGAATACAATGTCGGCTCCCCATTCTCCGGGAGGAACCAGCAGGGCTAGACTTAAAATATCGGCGTCTACTGCTACTTTGCATCCAGATTCATGTGCACGGGCGGTAAAGTCGCTGTAGTTTTCGATGTTGCCGCTATTGTTTGGATATTGTACAATGCAACCAAATATGTCGGGAGTGAATTCCAGTTTTTTATAGTCACCGGTTTTTATTTCGATACCTTGCGGTATGGCACGTGTGCGGATAACTGCCTGTACCTGTGGGAATATTTCCCGATCGACAAAGAGTGTGTTGGCGCCAGCCTTTTGTTGTGCGCGGCTACGTAAAGCGAACATCATTGTGGTGGCTTCAGCTGCTGCAGTCGCTTCATCCAATAGTGAGCAGTTAGCGAGCGGCATGGCGGTCAAGTCGCTTATTACAGTCTGGAAATTGATGAGGGCTTCCAGGCGTCCTTGTGAGATTTCGGTTTGATAAGGTGTGTACGAAGTATACCAGACCGGGTTTTCGAATACATTACGTTGGATGACGGCTGGAGTAATTGTATCATACCAACCCGTACCTATATACGATTTGTAGACTTTATTGTGCGAAGCCATCTGCGTGATATGTTCGGAAAATTCTCGTTCGGTCATTGCCGGTGGCAGATCTAGCGGTTTTTTCAGTCGGATTTGTTTCGGGATAGTTTTGTCAATGAGTTCATCCAATGTGCCGACACCTATTTTCTCCAACATCTTGGGAAGGTCGGAGTCCGAAATGCCAATGTGGCGGTTGGCAAAAATGTCTGTCTTCATGGTTTTTAGATTTTTAGGAGCAAGTCGGCAAGATTTCTTATTTTGTTTCCCTCATGTCTTGTCGACTTGTCTGTCTGGTTGTTATTTAAAATAAGGGTTGTTCATTTTCTCTTGTCCGATGCTGGTCGGTTCTCCGTGTCCGGGATATACGATTGTTTCATCAGGCAAGGTGAAGAGACGGGTTGCAATACTGTCCAGCAACTCGTCATAGTTTCCTCCTTCCAGGTCGGCACGTCCTATACTTCCCTGAAACAGAACGTCTCCGCTGAAGATGCATTGGTTTTCAGCATTGTAGAATACCATTCCTCCTGGAGAGTGTCCAGGTACATGGATGGCTTCCAACGTGCTTTCTCCAAACTGTATTTTGTCGCCATCGGCTATGTATCCTCCCAATTCTGCCGGGGCAGCGTTGGGCGGAAATCCGAACATACGGCACATGGCAGGCATCTTTTCCAGCAAGAATTCATCCTCCTTGCATGCTTTAGCTTTCAGTCCCAATTCGCGCAATAGGAATGCATTGCCGAATATGTGGTCTAAATGGAGATGGGTGTTCAGCAAGTGTTTTACATTCAGGTTGTTGTCGTTAATGTATCTTTTCAGTTGCTGTTCTTCTGCTGGATAATAACATCCTGCATCGATGATGGCTGCTTCTCCCGTTTTGTCGGAAATCACGTAGCAATTGACGGGAAACATATTGAATTGAAAACGTTTGATGGTCATAGCTTTCGTAGAGTCACTTTTTATTTGTTTATGCTTACATACACAACCTTTTTCGTATTGAAGTATTCCTCCTTGAAGAAATTTGTCAGTTCCGTGACAATTGCCTGATGCCTTACGGGTAGAATTTCGTGTTGCAGCTCGCCGCCTTTCAGGCAAATCAGACCGTTGGGCAAGGCATTGCATTGCTCTTTCTTGATATTCTTTCGGACTAATTTCAGCAGGTCGGCCAGTGGCATTACAGCCCGGCTTACAACGAAATTGAACTGTGCTTTTTCTTCTTCAGCTCTGCACTGGCGTGTGGTTACATTTTTCAGCCCGATAGCATTAGCCACTTCCGTAGTTACTTTTATCTTTTTCCCGATGCTGTCTATCAGGTGAAATTTCACTTCGGGGAAGAGAATAGCAAGCGGAATGCCAGGGAACCCACCTCCTGTACCTAAGTCCATCACTTCTGTTCCTGGCCGGAACGAAATAATTTTTGCGATGCCTAGTGAGTGTAACACGTGGTGTTCGTATAAGTTTCCGATGTCTTTTCTGGAAATGACGTTTATTTTGCTGTTCCAGTCGGTATAAAGTTCTCCCAATGCTTCAAATTGTGCTTTTTGGGTATCTGTCAGGGTAGGAAAGTACTTTAGAATGATGTCCATGGTTGTACTGTTACTTTTTCATATAAGGTTGAATATCGTCATAGTTTACCTGTAAACGGAAGTCGCCGGCCGAGTAAGGGGCTATTTCGTAGTGGTTGTAGTAGAATGTCACTCCTTCTTTTTCCAGCAGGAAGTTCGACGGTATGTATAAATATGTATCCAGTAAGATGCCTTGTTCTTGCAGTCCGTCCAATGACGTGATGGTATCGGTATTCAGTCTTCGGTTTGTTTCTTTTATCAGTTCGTTCATGATGAGCTTGCAGATATTGGCGGTATCTTTGGGGTTGAATACATCATTTTTTTTCAATATCGCTCCCGTTTTTGAATCGATGTTCAGGCAGGTGGTTTCAGTGTTGGGATGTGCACCTCCTGTATAACGGAAATTAGTCAGTGTGTAATTCCATACGCCGTTGTATCCTTGCTTCATTTCTGTGTTCAATTGGTATTCGTAGTTGTACCATGCCGGTACGTCGGCTGGTTTCATACCATTGTGCATGTCAGCATCGAACAGTCCTTTTACATCTGTCCTGTATCCGCGTATGTAATTGTCTGCCAGTGTGGAAAGTACTTTGTCGGGAGTCATTGTCATGAAAGCGTTTCCGAAAAGTGTTTTTTGGATGGCTGCGTTGATTCTAGGTGATACCGAATCGTTTTCAGCCGTTGGTTTGAGGTACGAGAAATCCAAGTTGATTTTGCACGATGGAACTTCTTCTCCTTCTTGCAGGTAGATGATGGTGTCTGTGCTCACAGTACATACTTGTGGTGCTGTTTCCGTTTTGTCTTGTTGTAGGCAGCCCGGCAGCATGCAACATCCCGTGACGCTGAATATCAGCGATAAAAATAAGTTCGTTCTATGCTTCATATCATTTGTTTTAGGTTCCTCTGATTTTGATATGACAAAGATAACACAAGTTTGTGAATTTTTTGTATATATTCTCTTAATCTTTTTGCAAAAAGGTTGGAAATATCAGTCGGTTGCTACGTACACGCGTCTTTCGTTATGCAAAGGGTGATGTGGAAAAAATATTTATGAGAACTGTATGTTATCCGGAATGGATTTGGGAATGACGGAATGGATGTCGGGAGAAGGTCTGTTGGAAAAAACTTAGGGGGATTTCTTGCCGGTCTGCTGAACATCTTGTATCTTTAGCGTGTTATTATTTGTAATAATTTATAAAAACATTTGTTTATGGAAACAATACAAAACATCGGTACGTTGGGTGGATGGATGAACGACTTGCTTATTTCGTGGGGATTCTCACCCAAGTATGCCAATATGTTCGACGAAACAGTGGTGGCTGCGCTCATCATATTGTTGGCCGTGGGCCTGAATTATTTCTTCCAAGCTATTGTGGTGGGAGGAATCAAGCGTTACACACGCCGGTTCCCTCGAAAGTGGAATACCTTGCTGGTAGAACGCAAGGTGGTGCATCATCTGCTGCACATCGTTCCCGGCATGTTGATTTATATGCTTTTGCCCTTGGCTTTCGTGAAAGGAAAGGGGATGCTGGATTTTTCGCAGCGTGTCTGTGCCGTTTATATCATTGTGTCTATATTGTTCACTCTGAATGCGGTGTTGCTGGTGATGCTCGACATTTACAATTCAAAAGAAATCCGGAAGAACCATCCTATCCGCGGATTGGTGCAGGTATGTCAGGTGGTACTGTTTTTCCTGGGAGGTATACTGAGTGTTGCCACGCTTATCGATAAATCGCCCGTGACGCTTTTTGCCGGTCTGGGGGCTGCTGCCACGGTGCTTATGTTGGTATTTAAGGATAGTATTCTGGGATTTGTGTCGGGCATTCAGCTTTCTGCCAATGATATGTTGCGGATTGGTGACTGGGTGACTTTGCCTAATGGGACAGCCGACGGGATAGTGCAGGAAATTACGCTGAACACGGTGAAGATTCAAAACTGGGACAATACCATTACTACCATACCTCCTTATACAATGGTGAACAGTACGTTCCAAAATTGGCGTGGAATGCAGGAAAGTGGAGGACGCCGGGTGGATAAGCGCATCTGGCTGGACTTGGATACTATCCGCTTTTGTGCTCCGGATGAATTAGAACGTCTTTGCAAAGATATTCCGTTGCTTGTCGGTTATGTGCCGGACAAAGGTCAGGTGCCGACCAATTCGCAGGTGTATCGTGTTTACATCGAGCGTTATCTGATGAGTTTGCCGGTGGTGAACCAGGATTTGGACTTGATTATTTCGCAGAAAGAACCTACCGAGCACGGTCTGCCCATTCGTGTATATTTCTTTTCACGCATCAAGGCGTGGCGGGAGTATGAACGTATCCAGTCGGATATTTTCGATCATCTGCTGGCTATGGCTCCCCGTTTCGGGCTGAAATTGTATCAAGGGATCTAAAACGGGAATAAATACCGTAATCAGTCACCGGATAAGATGTCTCCCAAATGAAGATATATTCAGAAGCTGTTTTGAATTTATCGCCCAAAGCACACACGAAAACGTATACATCAAGACAAGAAAAACTTTTTGGAGAAATTCAAAACAGCTTCTCAACTTTACCGTTTCAGTTGTCTTCGCGGGCTGTAGCAGTTGATTGGAATGGTTTATGAATATAACTTCGTTTTCAGGGGGGGATATTGGCTGGATGCGGAATTCATAATATAAAGCGAAAGGCAAAATGAAAGTATCGTTGGAAACAGAAAATTGGGGTATGATTCCTTATCAGGAAGCATGGGAACGCCAGTCTCGTTTGTTTAATGAGGTGATTGCGGCGCGTGCCGGCCACGTATCTTATATTAACCGGTTGGCATTTTGCGAGCACCCCCCTGTATATACATTGGGAAAGCACGGGAAAGAGACGAATATGTTGTTGGGCAAAGAACAACTGAAGCGGATAGGTGCAGAGCTTTTTCATATCGACAGGGGAGGAGACATTACATTTCATGGACCCGGGCAGCTGGTGTGTTATCCCATCCTTTGTCTGGAAGATTTTCATTTGGGATTGAAAGAATATGTCTCGGTACTTGAAGAGGCAGTTATCGGTGTGTGCCGCTCCTATGGCATTGAGGGCGGAAGAGTGAAGGGAGCTACGGGAGTATGGCTGGACATCGGCACTTCTTCTGAGCGGAAAATATGTGCTATCGGAGTACGGAGCAGCCATTTTGTCACAATGCACGGATTGGCACTGAATGTGAATACCGATTTGCGTTATTTCGATTACATCCATCCGTGTGGCTTCATCGATAAGGGAGTGACCTCGTTAGCCAAGGAAACCGGTATGGAAATTCCTATGGAAGAGGTATGCTTGAGGTTGGAAAAGGAACTCCGTGCGCACCTTGTTTCCTTTTAATAATGCATGTCCGCAATTAGCCAATCTGACTGAGTTGAAAACGCAGTAGTACTGCATTTGCCGATGAAGTATATATCCATAGGCGTATGCAGTATATATTCAACTGCGTATGCAGTATATATTCATTTTTCAGGGGTATGTATTGGCTGTTTGCGGGCATTCATTTTTTTGTCTTTTACAGCATATCTGGAATAAGGTAAAGTGTGTCTTCGGGTACGCCTTGTTCAAGTAATGCTTCTTTGTCGTTTTTGAAGTTCTGGATAAATGCTTCATGGCTTATGCAGCTGTTTTCAGCTTTCCGGTAATGTTCCAAGGCTTCTGGAATTTTTCCAAGTGCCAGGTAGGCGTGTCCGGTGTTCAGCCAGTCGGCCATTGGTACATTATCGGGTGTATCTGTCAGTTTGCGATAGAATCGGAGCGCATCTTCGTATTTACCGGTCATGAAGTAACACCAGCCTATGGCACGCTGTGCATTGGCAGGTGCATTGTCCAAGTATTCAACCTTGAAGAAGTATGCCAATGCTTCCTTGTAGCGGCGGAGAGTGGCAAGGCATTGTCCGATTTGGAGCAGAATATTCAAGTCATCGGGCTTCATTTCTTTCACTTTCTCGTAGTATTCCAATGCTTTTGAGTATTGTCGGGTACGTTTGTAGCATTGTGCCAGATGCTTCAAAGTCCAAAGATGGTCGGGCTTGAGCAGGTCGGCTTGAAGGTATGCCCGGATGGCTTCCTCATAGTTTTTCATTTTCTGGTAGGTGTAGCCGAGCTTCTGCATGATTTCGGCGTTGGGCTTTTCTTCCTGGCTCAGCCGGAGATAAAGCTGTGATGCTTCTTCCATATAATCTTTGGCAAACAGGTGGTCGGCGATGTGCTTGATGGCTTCGGTGTGGTGCAACAGCGGACCGAGTGCTTGGCAGTTCCACAGGTCAAGTTTGCTTTTGAATATGTCGTCCACTTCGTTGCGGTACATCCATAGCTTGAAAAAGCGGTAAAGGTCGTGGATGTATTGCCGGCTGACGATTTCGGGTTTTTGAAAGTCTTTTGATGTTTCAGAAAGTGCTTGTATCTGTTCCGCTTGCATTTCGGTTTGTGCATTGAACTGCGAAGTCATGTACTGACGTTGTTGTTCGGGCAGGTTGAAAAGCGTGAGGCAGAATGAGTATTTGTCTGAATTACAGAAGACTGGTGAGTCCATTATCAGTCCCATCATTGAGCGTTGTCCTTCTTTTTCGTCTTTGAAGAGTGGAGCTATTTCAGGGGTTTGTTTATCAAATGGGTAGAACCAATGTGCTGCTTCCCGGAAGAAAGGATAACTTTTCAGTTGTGAGAATGTGCTCATGTAGGTGTCCGCTCCTTCCATTTGCAGTTCGCCTAGTTCACGGATGGTATTTTCCACCTGTGCCATTCCTTTGCTCCATTCCGGATTTTTGTCTTCCAGTTCTTCCAGGTCTAAAATTTTCAGGTCGGTTTTGGCTATGTTGGCAGAACGCATCATTTGCGGGATGATTTCTTCACGCATTTTTTTGCTTATCTTTTCTGTTTCGCGTGAAAGAAGGAGTAGAATTTGTATGGTGAGCAGTTCTTTAGCTGCTTTCGGTTTTTCGGTGAGCAGTGAAAGGGCAGCCAGCAGTTCGGGATAGAGGTTGAGGCGTGCCTCTTGGTAGTATGCTACCAGGGCGATACCTACCAGTGCCCGTTGGGTGACTAGCGTGTCGGTGCCTGATTGATAGGCATTGATAAGGAATTGGTACTTGCGGCTGTCGAATATGTGTAGCAGGCTGAGGGTGGTTGCACTGAGCATCACGGCAATATCGTTGGCTGGTATCAGCAATGACGAGAGAAAGGCTTCGGCTTGGTTCTGTTCGTTTTCCGACCATTGTGCCGAAGTCCATATTTTGTAAAATAATTCATCTACCGTCTGTTCATGCCTGATAAAAGGATTTTCTTTTTTGTCTGTCTGCAACGGTTCGGTCACTGGCAGTTGTGACAATGCCATGTCTTCGCTTAACATTTCCAATGTCATTTGCAATTCTTGCAACGAATGTGCCGGGTGTTGCATTTGCCGGCGGTAGGTGTCGGCAAAATATCCAGTTCCGCGTTTTCCGGTTTTGATGAAGTTTGCCTTGTCGGCCAGTTCATATGCTCTTCTCCACAAGTGGCAGTACATTTTCCCACGTTCGGGGTCGTTTACTCCTTGGGCTGCGTATTGCAGCATATAATTGTATGTAGTTGACAGGCTTTCGATGTCTGCATTCAATTGCCAGTCTTCCAGTTCTACGGCAAAAGCTTGCAGCTGGACGAGTGCTTCTTTCAGCCGCCGTTGGTCTAACAGTTCGATGATGTGTTCGTGCATAAAGTTTTTTATCTGGTTTGACAAGTGCAAATGTAGCAATAATTTTGTAATTTTGCGCCATCTATAGGAATTACAATGGAAATAGCTGGACTTCAACAAATTTATGCCAAACATCCGAATGTGGGGGCTTTGGTGAAACTTTTGCAGAATCAAGATATACGTACTGTTTTTATGGAAGGCACTCATGCTTCGTGTGCTTCTTTTTTTGCATCGGCTTTCATTAAGCAGTATTCCCAGGTGAATCTTTTTATCTTGAATGATTTGGAAGAAGCAGGATATTTTTATCACGATATGGTACAGGCCGATGGTGATGAAGACATTTTGTTTTTCCCTTCTTCGTTTCGGCGGGCCATTAAGTATGGTCAGCGTGATGCAGCCAATGAGATATTGCGTACGGAAGTATTGGCACGGTTGAAACAGGAGAAACCTGTTACGGTGGTGACTTATCCCGATGCGTTGGCAGAAAAAGTGGTATCCCAAAAGTCGCTGGATGAACGGATGTTGTGTCTTCGTATCGGACAGCACATCGATACGGAAGTGATAACCGGAGAATTGGTAAAATACGGTTTTCACCGTGTTGACTATGTGTATGAGCCAGGACAGTTTGCAATGCGGGGAAGTATTCTCGATGTATATTCGTTCGCATCAGAATATCCATATCGTATTGATTTCTTTGGTGATGAGATAGACAGTATTCGTACGTTTGAGGTGGATTCGCAACTTTCGAAAGAGAAGAAAGATGCGGTAAGTATTGTTCCCGAATTGTCGGAGGCTTCTGACGGGGATGTGTGTCTGCTGGAGTTTGTTCCTGAGACATGTGTGCTGTGGGTCAAAGACTTGATGTGGGTGCGTGAGCGTATCCAGGCGGTACACGATGAGGTTTTTTCTCCTCAGGCAGTGCAGGCATACGAAGGGGAGGAAACCGACTGGGTAAATTTGCGGAAAAAATTAATTTCCGGGCCTGATTTTCTGCAAAAGGCATTGTCTTTCCGGCGGATAGATTTTGGGCATAAAGCGGCTGGCACTCCTCAGGCAACGTTGGCATTCCAAACTTCCATTCAGCCGATTTTCCATAAGAATTTCGATTTGGTGGCGAGCACCCTGACCGATTACCGGCAGCGGGGATATCAGTTGTATATCTGTTCGGACAGTGTGAAGCAGACCGACCGCTTGCGTGACATTTTTCAAGAACGTGGCGATAAGATATCATTTGTGCCGGTAGACCGCACTTTGCACGAAGGTTTCATCGACCATACACTGAAGTGTTGCATTTTTACCGACCATCAGATATTCGACCGTTTTCATAAATACAATTTACGCAGCGACAAGGCACGTAGCGGAAAGGTAGCGCTTTCGCTGAAAGAACTGAGCCAGTTTGAACCGGGAGACTATGTGGTGCATATCGACCACGGTATCGGAAAGTTTGCCGGACTGGTGCGCATCCCCAATGGGAACACTACGCAGGAAGTTATCAAGTTGGTATATCAAAATGACGATGTAGTCTTCGTTTCCATCCATTCGTTGCATAAGATTTCGAAGTATAAAGGGAAAGAAGGCGAGCAGCCTCGCATCAGCAAGCTGGGTACCGGGGCGTGGGAGAAGATGAAGGAACGTACCAAAACGAAAATCAAGGACATCGCCCGCGACCTTATCAAGCTCTATTCGCGCCGCAAGCAGGAAAAGGGCTTCAAGTACAGCCCCGATAGTTTTCTGCAACACGAATTGGAAGCAAGTTTCCTTTACGAAGATACGCCCGACCAGCTGAAAGCTACACAAGAGGTAAAAGCAGATATGGAAAGCGACCGTCCGATGGACCGTCTGGTGTGTGGCGATGTAGGATTCGGCAAGACCGAAGTGGCTGTGCGTGCAGCCTTCAAGGCGGTGACCGACAACAAGCAAGTAGCAGTGCTGGTACCTACTACCGTGCTGGCGTTCCAGCATTTCCAGACGTTCAGCAAGCGGTTGGAAGGAATGCCGTGCAAGGTAGACTACCTGAGCCGTGCCCGTACGGCAAAAGACACCAGCCGTATCTTGAAGGAACTGGCGGACGGAAAGATAGACATCCTGATAGGCACGCACAAGATTATCGGCAAGAGTGTGAAGTTCAAAGACCTTGGGTTACTGATTATCGATGAGGAACAGAAATTCGGCGTGAGCGTGAAGGAAAAACTGCGTCAGCTGAAGGTGAACGTCGATACGCTGACAATGACCGCTACGCCTATTCCGCGTACCTTGCAATTTTCGTTGATGGGAGCACGCGACCTGTCGGTTATCCAGACCCCGCCGCCCAACCGTTATCCCATACAGACCGAGGTGCACACGTTCAATGAAGAAATCATTGCCGATGCTATCAACTTTGAAATGAGCCGTAACGGGCAAGTGTTTTTCGTAAACAACCGCATCCAGAATCTGTCCGAACTGAAAGCGATGATAGAACGTAACATTCCCGATTGCCGTGTGTGCGTGGGGCACGGACAGATGAAACCCGAAGAACTGGAGAAAATCATCTTCGACTTTGTGAATTATGATTACGATGTGTTGCTTGCCACCACCATCATCGAGAGCGGTATCGATATTCCCAACGCCAATACCATCATCATTAACCAGGCGCAGAATTTCGGATTGAGCGACCTGCACCAGATGCGCGGACGGGTAGGGCGGAGCAATAAGAAAGCTTTCTGTTATCTGCTGGCTCCCCCCTTGTCTGCTCTGACCCCTGAAGCCAAACGCCGTTTGCAAGCTATCGAGAACTTCAGCGACTTAGGAAGCGGCATTCACATTGCCATGCAGGACCTTGATATCCGCGGTGCCGGGAATATGCTGGGCGCCGAACAGAGCGGTTTCATTGCCGACCTGGGTTATGAGACCTATCAGAAGATTCTGGCAGAGGCGGTGACAGAATTGAAGAACGATGAGTTTGCCGAACTTTATGCCGATGAAATCAAAGCAGGTGAAGAAAAACTGAGCGGCGAGGGATTTGTTGACGAATGTACGGTAGAGAGCGACCTCGAATTGCTTTTCCCCAACGAGTACATCCCCAGCAGCAGCGAGCGTATGCTGCTTTACCGCGAATTGGATAAACTGGAATTGGACAAGGATGTCGAAGCCTTCAAGGCAAGGCTGGTAGACCGTTTCGGCAAGATTCCGCCCGAAGGAGAAGAACTGATACGTATCGTGCCCTTGCGCCGGATGGCGAAACGGATGGGCATCGAAAAGGTTATCCTCAAGTTAGGGCGGATGACGCTGTATTTTGTCAGCAACCTGGAGAGCCCTTATTATCAAAGCGAGGCGTTCGGGAAAATAATCAACTATATGTCACAGAACCCGCGTATATGTAACCTGCGCGAGCAAAACGGTAAGCGAAGCATGGTCATCAAAGACGTAAAAGACGTGCAGACCGCCGTACGCATTATGCAAGAGATCGTAAGTATGCCGGCGCAATAAGCGTGACAAACATATTTCAGTCCTGTTTCATTTCAAAGGCTGACGTTATCTTTTAACGTATCAACGGGTGTAAGTGTAGGGAAGAATCTCTACATTTACATCCGTTTTTTATTTATAAGATAGTATGAAAAGATTGTTATCGTTTGTTCCCTTGTTTTGTGTTGCCTTGTCAGTGTCAGCACAGACCGCAAAGGATGAAATCCGCCAAAACCCGGCTTTGGCAGCCGGTAAGTATTATGCCTATCAGGCTCCGTCCGTAGAACTTACTCCGGCTCCTGAAGGCTATGAACCCTTTTACATCTCGATGTTCGCCCGTCACGGTTCACGTTATCTTACCAAGCAGAAAAAATACGATAAGCCCTTGGCTGTCTTGCGTGATGCCGAAAAGCAACATATCCTTACTGCCGATGGGAAACGGGCACTCAAGATAGTGGAAAGTCTGGCGCAGGAAGCCGAAGGACGCTATGGAGAACTCACTCCGAAAGGAGCTGAACAACATCGCCAGTTGGTACGCCGTATGTTTGCCCGTTATCCGCAAGTGTTTACCGAAGGTGTACACGTGGATGCCCGCTCTACCTATAAGACCCGTGCTTTCCTTTCGATGACCGCCGGGTGTGTGGAGCTGAAAGGTTTAAATCCGAAATTGAATATCACCAACGATGCCAGCAATCATGACCTTTATTATATAAAGTATAAGAACGAACCCTACGAAGCTGTCCATTTGGCGAATGCTGATTCGGTCTATCGTGCTGCCGACAGCATATACGTGCATCCTGACCGTCTGATGAAGCAGCTCTTCACCCGTCCTCAGGCTGTGGAAGATCCTATGGGACTGATGATGGACCTCTTCGAACTGGACGGAATCAGCCAAAGCAGTTACAATCAGCCTGATTTGGCGTTCTTGTTTACCGAAGATGAACGTTACGACTTGTGGCAACGTAATAACTTCGAGTGGTATTACGAGAAAGGCGCATCCCCGCTGAGCGGTGCTTGTATGTACAAGGTAGAACGTAACCTGCTCCGTAATTTTGTAGAGACTGCCGATACGGTCATCGCTTCGAAACGGAATTGCGTTACCCTTCGTTATGGGCATGATACCAATCTGGCTCCCTTGGCCACGCTGATGGGGTGCAATCATTTGTCTGCTTCTACCGGTGATTGGCAAAAGATAGCCGATACCTACCGCACCTACCGTATTATTCCGATGTGCGGCAACGTGCAACTCATTTTTTTCCGCAAGCCGGGCAATGATGACATTCTGGTGAAGCTTCTTCTGAACGAGCGTGAGGTGACGCTTCCCGTCAAGACCGATTGTGCGCCTTTCTACCATTGGAAAGATGTCCGTGCTTACTGGCAGAAGGTAGTCGATAGTATTTCCTTACCCGATGTGGAAGTGACTCAGGAAGATTGACTTCTGCCTTGTATTACCTCAATCTGCATTATGCACTTCTCGTTTCCCTGTAGGATGGAACAGCAGAGCGTTACACGGAAATCATGTTCCTGCCACAGGCTGTGCAATGCATAGAGCACGCTTTGACGTGAGCATTCACACAGCAGGGGTGTGCGGACATACCCCTCTGTGTGCAGTCCGCATGTGCATTCCAGAAAGGAAAGACGGTATATCTGTCCTTCTTTCACTACCTTTCCGCTGACTCCAGGCAGTTCGTTTGCTTTGCGGAAGAATGTATCCATGTTGCCGTTGGCATCTTTGTACAGCTTTTCGTAAATGGGTAACACGCCGTTGCGCACGCAATTCTTTCCACACTCAGCGAAAAAACGTTTCCGCTCTTCTTCCGTGAGTCGTGCGATACCCATTCAAAACTTTTAAACCAATTCGATAAATCCATATACCTTATATTATCCTGGTGATTTGCAGGCAAAGGTGACGATTTTCTGTGTACTTCCGCTTACGCCTTTTCCTGCAGGAATAAGATTGCCTGTTACTAAGAAGCTGTTTTGAATTTCTCCAAAAAGTTTTTCTTGGCTTGATGTATCCGTTTTCGTGTGTGCTTTGGGCGATTTTTTGGTCCTTTTCGCTCCTGTTCTTCGTCAGATAGCCCGCTATCTTCCTCATCACAGAAGCGGAAATGCCTCAAAAACTCATTCCAAATCATCGCACGATAAATTCAAAACAGCTTCTAATTGTTGGCGTGAAAATGATAATTTCACCTCCCCAGTTTGTTGTCGTAATCACCCGTTTGGGTAAGGCTAAGTGAGAACTTGTAGTGGAAGTTATGCATTCCGCACACTTCATAGAAACGGTGGGTACGGAGGCGCAGTTGGTTGCAGCACACTTCTATCTGGAGGCAACCTTGGGCTTTTGCCTCATTGTAAGCAGCATTGAAAAGACATCTGCCGATGCCTTGGCTGCGGCGGTCGGAGCGTACCGCCAATTCCATAATCTCGCATATCCGTCCGGCGTGGTGCAGCTGGTATTCCATTCGCAGGTTGATGCAGCCAATCACCTCTCCATTTATTTCGTATACTAAGCAAATGTAACAGTCGTTCTCCAATTGTCTGGAGTAAATTTCTTCGAATGTTTCGTACGGAAGCGTTTGGGCCTCCATATCGCATATTAAATTATAAATGGTAAGACAGTCAGTCTGCTGGCTTTTTCGTATAGTTTTCATATAAATAAAAGGTATGGTTTCGAATTGCAAAAGTATCAGATTGTACCGATTCTCGTCCTTTATATTGAATAAAATGTCACATGCACTATAAAATTGTCATACATGGTCTGAATTTGTAACATGAATGTAATATCGTCTTCAAAAAATCTTCAAAAAGCACTCTTTTCGCACCTCTTTCGCATGTGTAGCGGAAATGAAACATTTGTGAAACTGTCTTGAAAAACATTGCCTCTACTTTTGCGGCGTCAAACAAGCAAAAAGGGAAAAAGATTGTTATGAGAAAGAGAGTTGTTTTGGGCTTGGCGTTGCTCACGGCAGCCAGTGCCAATGCGATGGACATCAAAGGAAAGATAAAAGATGCAAAGACCGGTGAAGAGATTATCGGTGCATCAGTCGTGGTGAAGGAAGAGCCGTCGAAAGGCGCAGTGACGGGACTTGACGGAAGTTTCAGTCTGTCGGTGAACCGTCCGACGTTTACGATTATCTGTACATATATTGGTTATAAGAGCTACGAAATGCAGGTCACTTCGAAGGATTCGGATATAGAAATACCATTGGCAAGTGATGATGTGCTGCTGGGAGAAGTCACCGTGGTGGCTACCAATCCCGGACGAAGTGAAGCTGGTGCACGCGCCATCGAGCGTAAGGCGATGAACGTGGTGAACGTGATGAGTGCAAAAGCTATCGAGCTTTCTCCGGATATCACGGTCGCGAATGTAATCCAGCGTATGTCGGGTGTGACAATCGAGCGTAACAGCAGTGGGGAAGGGCAGTATGCTATCCTGCGCGGTATGGACAAGCGTTACAATTATACCTTAATTAATGGGGTGAAGATTCCAAGTCCCGATAATAAGAACCGTTTCGTGCCTCTTGACATATTCCCTTCTGAGATGCTCGACCGGTTGGAGGTGACCAAATCACTTACTGCCAATATGGAAGGCGACGGCATCGGCGGTGCGGTCAATCTGGTGATGAAAGATGCGCCTACGGAACGTCAGTTCACGGCAAGCATTTCTACCGGTTATAACGCTATGTATTTCGACCGCGATTTCCAGTCGTTCGACCATGGAGCTATTGTAAAGGATTCGCCTTACGAGCGGATGGGCAAGCCTGAATATTTCCGCGTGACTCCCGATGATTTTAATTACGATAATCTTCACATGAAATGGAGTAAGCCGATGCCCGACTTGAATGCAAGCCTTTCGTATGGTGACCGTTTCTTTAATGACCGTTTGGGTGTGATGGTGGCAGGTACATTCTTGAATACGTACCGCGGTAAGGAAAGCCAGATTTTTTATCAGCCGGGGCGGGATAGCGGTAATATTGAATACCGTAACTATTCTTCCCAGCAGACCCGTATCGGTGCACACGTAAAACTGGATTATCACATCAATGAAAACAATAAGCTGACCTGGTATAACGGATACATGGATATGCGTGAAGCGGAAGTGCGCGACCAAAAAGATGATGATGAAGAACATGTACGCATGAAATGGAACCATCAGTACATTATTAATTCTACGCTGAAAGGCGAACATGGGTTTCTGGACAATCATGCCTTGCGCTTGAATTGGTCGGCGGTAGCATCGAAAGCGTATAATGAAACTCCCGATAATGCAGAAGTAGGTTTGCTGGATGGCGGAAATCGTGTAGCGGTAAACGATGCGTTGGTTCGCCGCTGGGAACACAATTCCGACCGTGACTTTGCCGGATACCTTGACTTAATGTATAAACTGAATCTTTCGAACGGCTCATCATTTGACTTTTCAATCGGAGGTATGTATCGTGACAAGAAGCGTGACAGCTATTTCAATGAATATAAGTTTAGAACAACAAACGGTGATCCTCAGATAAAAGGAGAAGATTGGAATAATTTTGATGAAATCGTTTTCTCGGATGTTAGCAGCCGTAATATTAGCGGAGCCTTGAATTATGATGCAACCGAAAAGATTGGCGCCGGATACGGGATGGTAAAATATACATGGAGCAAGTGGGAACTGATTGCGGGTGTGCGTGTAGAACATACCAATCAAGGATATTTGCTGAAGTTCCCCACTGAGAACGCAGACCCTGAAGGCAATCAGAAATATATGGATGTATTGCCCAGTTTCCATGCCAAATACAATGTGCACGAAAATGCCAATTTGCGTTTCTCATACGCCCGTGCCATCAATCGCCCGAGTTTCTTCGAAATTGTGCCTTATACAATTTTTAATGAGGACTTTGATGAAAGAGGTAATCCGGATTTGAAGCATACGGTAGCTGACAACGTAGATTTGCGGTATGAATTTTTCCCGAAATCGTCTGAGCAGTTTATGGTTGGTCTGTTCTACAAACATTTGAAAGACCCGATTGAAACCGGTTTGTTGAATATGGGACAGAATACTTATTACGTGCCGATGAACTTTGGTGATGCAGACAATATGGGTGTAGAGGTAGACGTTATGAAATATTTCAATTGGTTCGGTATCAAAGCAAATTATACGTACACTCATTCTAAAATTACAACCGATAAACGTATTATGGAAGGTACGGAAGTGAAGACCGTCCGCCAGTCGCGTCCGTTGTATGGCCAGGCAGGTCATGTGGCAAATCTTTCCTTGCTTTTCAAGAGTACGAAATACGGTTGGGAAGGTCAGATAGCCGGAAGTTACACGGGCAAGCGCTTGAGTGAAGTCTCTAACTATTTTGATGACGATATTTGGGAAGACGGGTATTTCCAATTGGACGCATCGGTAGAAAAAAGCTTCAAGTGTGGCGTGAGTGTATTTGCCAAGGCTTCTAACTTGTTGGATATTCCATTGCTCCGTTATACCCATAAAGGTCCTCATACAGACGGTGTGACGAATTTCGAACGCAAGAACGGGAACCTGATAGAGCGTAAGGAATGGCACGGACAAACCATTATGCTGGGCGTGAGATATAAATTGTAAGAAAGCAAAACAAAACATATTGACTAACAAACACTTTTAATTATGAATTTAAAGAAGTATTTATTCGTAGGTGCAGCTTTGATGAGTGTATCATTCTTCGCTGCTTGTAGTGATGACGAGAACGAACCGCAGAATCCTCCTGTAGAAGAACCGGATGAACCGAATGGCGATGATCCGGAAGGTCCTGTAAGTCTGGAAGACCAATGGAACAATACCAATACGGTGACTTGGCCTGCTGATACGGTAATCAACCTTACTGAGCATTACACCGTTCCTGAAGGCAAGACTTTGATTATCAAGGAAGGCGTGCAGATTATTGCCAGTACAGAAGGCGTAGGCGCAAACTTGCTTCCGGTAGAATTTACGGTTAACGGAAACTTGTATTGCGAAGGAACTGAAGAGAAACCTATTCTTTTCTCTATTCCTGAAGCTGACCGGACGGAAGCCAATACATTCGCAGGTTTGTGGGGCGGTATTGTAGCCGGAAGTACTTGCGAAGAAATGCTGATTGACCATACCATTATTGAATATACGGGTGGTGATGTATTAGAAGGTGCTCCCGCTGCTAACGCAGGATATTATGAAGCAGGTGACGATGCTTATCCGCAGATTACTACCAATAATGTAAACGGCAAGTATGTCATTACAAATTCTATCCTTCGCAACGGTGTGTCGGATGCCATTTATATGATGGGCGGTAATGCCATTATCATGAACAACTTGTTTATCGCAAACGGTGAGACAGGCGAGGAAGCGGTTAATGTGAAATCGGGTTGCCAAGTAGATGTAGTAGGTAATGTAATGTATGCTCCGAACACCAACGCCTTGAAGCTGTCAAGCTCTGACCAAAGTGACGTTCGCGCTCAAGCTAAGATTCAGGCTTACAACAATACCATCATCAATGCCGGATGGCGTCGCGACAGCGATAAAGGCGGCGGTATTTATGCGGAAGAAAACGTAGCCGTACATGTTTACAACAACTTGCTTGTGAACTGCAAATTCCGTGCAATGACTCCGGGCTTGGATAACTTGGCGAATGTAGAAGGCGGTTATGATGACAAAAACTCGGTAATCGATTATAACTATTATGCTTCAGGTAGTCAGGAAGTAGACCCTGCATACGTTTACGAACAAGGCATTCAGTATTCTTGGCAGGGATATAACTATGAGCACGAAGACTATCATGTAGGTGTAGTTGATGTGAATAGCGTTATCGCTACCGAAGAAGACAGCAAAGACCCGATGTTCGCTAACTACGACATCAATGCTACTTCATTGACCAATTATGTTTACAACGATGCTTGGGATTTCCATTTGACTGCAGGCTCTCCGGCTTTGGAAGGCGCATACAGCGAAAACGGATCGGATATGGCTCCGCTCTTCGGCACTACGGGCTTGACTGTGAACGGCGAAACTTACACTACTCCTGCTCCCCAACCTTATTTCGGTGCGTATGGTGCAGAGTAATCTGAATGCGGTATCTCTGATACAACTCTGATATACATTCTTTTTTCCTAAGAGGTCCGGGACCGGAAATAACTCCAGTACCCGGATTTTTTTATTAAGACATACAGCAGGAGGTTTCAGTTTTAATTCAGAATTGTCTCCTAATTTTGTCGCATAATTATTAATCAACATTTATCTTTAAGCAAATGAAATCAATGAAAAAAATAGGAATCTCTTTATTCCTGGTAATGGCGGCTGTAGTCGCTTTCGCGCAAGATGCGGCAACGTGGAAATCTTTGGAAAAACCGCTTAATTTTTATTTGGCAAACGACCTTGGGCGCAACGGTTATTACGATCAGAAGCCGATAGCCGAACTGATGGGTAAAATGGCAGAAACGATTGATATCGAATTTGTAGTAGCTGCCGGTGACGTGCATCATTTCGAGGGGGTGCGCAGTGTGCAAGACCCTTTGTGGATGACCAATTACGAACTGATATACAGCCATCCCGATTTGATGTTGCCCTGGTATCCCATTTTAGGGAATCATGAGTATCGGGGCAATACGCAGGCGGTGTTGGATTATAGCAATGTCAGCGCACGGTGGGAGATGCCGGCACGTTATTATACAAAGGTGATGGAGGAAGACGGGGCGACTATCCGCTTGGTGATGATTGATACGCCACCTTTGCTTGACAAATACCGTGAAGATACCGAGAAATATCCCGATGCAGGCAAACAAGATATGGACAAGCAGCTGGCATGGCTGGATTCGGTATTGACTTCGGCTAAAGAAGACTGGGTAATGGTGGTAGGCCATCACCCCATCTATGCCGATACCGATAAGAACGATAGCGAACGGACGGACATGCAGAAGCGGGTAGACTCTATTTTGCGCAAGCACGGCAATGTAGACATGTACGTATGTGGTCATATCCATAACTTCCAGCACATCCGTAAGACGGACAGCAAGATTGACTATGTGGTGAACACTTCCGGCTCGTTGGCACGCGAAGTGAAACCGGTAGACGGCACGCAGTTCTGTAGCGGTGCGACAGGTTTCTCGCTCATTACGGTAGACAAACACGAGCTTTGCCTACACATGATGGACAAGGACGGGAAAGTGCTCCATACGGTTCGCCGTACGAAATAAGACATTGTGATATAATAAGTTCCTATGTTTGTAATGTGCTAGCGAAAGATAGCACATTACAAACATAGGAACTAAGAAAGCGGATTAATGCAGATTGGAAGGATTTGTGTTAATCTGCTTTTTTATTGCCTGTAATGTGATTTTCGATTATCTTTGCGGTATCGACCAAAAGGAATAAGACAATGGATGAAGTAAAAACAAAAAGTAAGGTTTATTATACCGATTTCCGGTGCAAACCTGATGAAGGACCTGCTGACAAGCTGAAAAGGTTGATAAAGGCAGCAGGTCTGAATACAATAGATATGGACGGAAAGTTTGTCGCTATCAAGATGCATTTCGGCGAACTGGGGAACTTGAGTTTCCTTCGTCCGAACTACGCGCGGGCTGTAGTGGATATGGTGAAGCAATGTGGCGGGAAGCCATTCCTTACCGATTGCAATACATTGTATCCGGGCAGCCGCAAGAATGCCATTGAGCATCTGTATTGTGCATGGGAGAATGGCTTTACGCCTTTGACCGTAGGCTGTCCGGTGATTATCGGCGATGGCCTGAAAGGAACGGATGACATTGCGGTGCCTGTGGCTGGAGGTGAATATGTAAAAGAAGCGAGAATCGGCCGTGCCGTAATGGATGCCGATATTTTTATTTCACTCACTCATTTCAAAGGGCATGAGATGACCGGATTCGGAGGCGCAATAAAGAATATCGGTATGGGATGCGGGTCGAGAGCCGGAAAGAAAGACCAGCACTGCAACGGAAAGCCTGTTATCAATCAGGATGCATGCAGGGGGTGTAAGAGGTGCATGCGCGAATGTGCGAATGACGGTCTTGTTTTTGACGAAGGGCGGAAGAAGATGTCTATCAACCAAGACAACTGTGTAGGTTGCGGACGCTGCATTGGGGCATGTAATTTTGATGCAATCGGCTTTGCCCAAGATGCGGCAATCAAAGAGCTGAATTGCCGGATGGCTGAATATACGAAAGCCGTAGTTTATGGCAGGCCAAACTTCCATATCTCCTTGGTGTGCGATGTCTCGCCGACTTGTGATTGCCATTCGGGCAATGACACTCCGATTATACCCGATGTGGGCATGTTCGCATCTTTCGACCCGTTGGCTTTAGACCAGGCATGTGTAGACGCTTGTTTGAAACAGACTCCTTTGCCCGATAGCCAGTTGGCTGATGAAATGGCAAGTCCTCATTTTCATGACCATCATGACCATTTCGACAATACCAATCCGAACGCGGAATATAAAACGTGTTTGGCTCATGCTGAAAAAATCGGGTTGGGCAACCGTGATTATGAATTGGTACGTGTAAGATAGCTCCTGATACATATCGTTTAGCTGATTAATACTATGCGCAATATAGATTTGTGCATTTTGTTGATGCTATCATAGAACACAGACTACACAAGAATACACAGAAGGAAAATATAAAAATCTGTGTTCGTCTGTGCCTTTCCGTGTCTTCTGTGTCCTATTAAAATACACAATTTCATACCGCGCATGGTATAAAAGGTTGTCGTTATTATCTTCTTGCTTCAACGCACGCAGATAGCTTCGTCTGGTGTAAGATTAATAATCTTCCGCTTGTAAGATTAATAATCTTGCAGCCTGAAGATTAATAATCTTACAGCAGATGAACCTATATGTGTCGGCGCATCTATCTGTGGGACTTTTTCCAGAATCAGACAATCTTATTCGAAAGTATACAACTCTGAAGGCAGCGTGCGCTTTAGTGCGCAAAGTTGTATATCGCGTCCTGCTACGATGCCTTGTTCGCGCAAGGCAAGTTCTACGGTCTTGTATGCAAGTTCCGGATGGTTGTTGTCTTTGCTTAGATGGCAAAGCCAAAGTACCTTCAGGTGGGGAGGAAAGTGCTCGGCAATAAACTGGGCTGCCTCACGGTTGCTCATGTGTCCGTTTGGCCCGGCGATACGTGCTTTCAGATATGGGGGATAAGGTCCCATCTGCAGCATGGCATCATCGTAATTGGCTTCCAGAATCAGGTAATCGGCACGTTCGATGTATGAAGCAGCTGTAGGGGTAATGTGGCCCATATCGGTAAGAAAGGCGAAAGTCTTGTCGCCTGTTTCTATGCAATAACCCACATTGTCAGTACCGTCATGAGGCACCTCGAAGCAGGTTATGGTGAAATCACCCAGGCTGATAGTTTTTTCTTTTTCTATCAGACGGATGCAGTCTGCCGAAAGTTTTTCGGTCATGCAGTAGCTGCGCTCCATACCTTTGTGGATAGCCTGTGTGGCATAGACGGGGATATTATACCGTTTGGCAAGGTTGCCTACAGCTTTTATATGGTCGGCATGGTCGTGTGTGATAAAGATGGCGTGGATGCACTGCTTGTCAATGTTGTAATCCTTGAATATTTTCTTTACAGTGCGGATGCCTACTCCGGCATCTATTAATATACTGCATGCCTCGGTGGCAAGATAATAACAGTTTCCGCTGCTTCCGCTACCTAAGCTCATAAATTGTACCTTCATGTTCTTTCTGTCTTTTTGTTTTTAGGAGCGGACAAAGATACGAAAAAGAAAGAAGCCCGCCAAATAGCGGGCTTTCTCATGCAAAATCTGATTTATGAAGAACGATTAGAAATTGAAATAATTCTTTGCGTTGTTATAGCAAATATCTTCTACCATTTGCTGGATGCGCGGCATTTCTGATTCCGGGAGTTCTCCGTTTTCAACATCATTGCCTAACAAATTACATAATGTGCGGCGGAAGTATTCATGACGCGGATAAGACAGGAATGAACGTGAGTCTGTAAGCATACCTACAAAGCGGCTCAACAAGCCCAGCAGTGAAAGCGCGTTCATCTGCTTTTCCATACCGTCTTTCTGATCGAGGAACCACCAGCCCGAACCGAACTGAATCTTGCCCGGTACCGAACCGTCCTGGAAGTTGCCCAGCATGGTAGCAACGACTTCATTCGCGCATGGATTCAGGTTGTACAGGATAGTTTTAGTCAGTTTGCCTTCAGAGTTCAAACGGTCGAGGAATTTCGACATTGATTTGGCTGTGTTGAATTCACCGATAGAGTCAAAACCGGTATCCGGTCCCAATAACTTGAACATCTTGCTGTTGTTGTCGCGGATAGCTCCGTAGTGATATTGTTGTGCCCAACCGGTTTCCCAGTCCATTTCGGCAAAGATAACCAACATAGCCGACTTGAACTTCAGGATTTCTTCTTTCGTCAATTCCGTGCCGCCGTATACTTTATTGAATATCGCACGGATTTCAGCATCTGTATAGTCTTCAGCATAGAATTCTTCGATTCCGTGGTCTGACAATCTACATCCTTGTTCTGCAAAGAATGCATGACGTTTGCGCAAAGCGTCAATCATGTCATCGAACGAAGAAATGTTTACGCCGCTTACTTCCGCCAGTTTTTCGATGTAAGCACGATAGTTGGCTGCAGATTCTACAGCCATGGCCTTATCGGGACGCCAAGCCGGAAGCATCTTGATTTCGAAGCCGCTTTCGCGTGTTGCGATATGATATTCCAAAGAATCTACAGGGTCGTCTGTCGTACATACTGTCTCTACGTGGTAGCGGCGCATCAAGTTGCGTGCAGAGTATTCAGGAGTAGCCAATTTGGCATTACATTCTTCGAATATTTCACGTGCGGTAGAGGGGTTCAGGATTTTATCGATACCGAAAGCGGTTTTCAGTTCCAGATGAGTCCAATGATACAAGGGGTTACGGAATGTGTAAGGAACAGTTTCTGCCCACTTCTCGAATTTTTCCCAATCTGTGGTGTCTTTTCCGGTACAATAGCGTTCGTCTACACCATTGCTACGCATAGCACGCCATTTATAGTGGTCACCGCCCAGCCAGATTTCTGTGATTGACTTGAATTGATAGTCATCGGCTACCATTTTCGGAATCAAATGGCAATGGTAATCGATAATAGGCATCTTGGCAGCGTGGTTGTGGTATAATTCCTGTGCAGTTTCTGTTTTCAACAGGAAATTTTCGTCCATAAATTTTTTCATATAAGTTTTCTTTTTGGTTTATGTTTTTTGTTAGGTATTTTCACTTTTTCTAATTGCTGGAACGATTATTTATGCTGAACAACACAAATATCGTTTTATCCTCCGTTATCGAACACGAAAATAGAAATTTTATTTGGAATAACAAAATATTTCGTATATTTGCAGCGAATATTTAGTAAAATTAATCACTTCGTTGATGGGTAGGTTATGTGCTGGATAAATATTTTTTACCATTTGTGAAGGTGATTTGAACTTGAATATGTATTGTATGCAACAGTAAACCTAAAAATAAATACAAAGTATGAGACCGTTAAACAAAGAAAATGCGAACAAGCCTGTTCGTCCTGAAAGAATCATTCAATTTGGTGAAGGTAACTTTTTACGTGCGTTTGTCGACTGGATTGTTTATAATATGGACCAGAAGACAGATTTCAATAGCAGTGTAGTCATTGTGCAGCCTTTGGGTAAAGGTATGATTGATACGCTGAACAATCAAGACTGTTTGTATCACGTTAATTTGCAGGGACTTGATAAAGGTCAGGTGGTGAATAGCCTGACATTGATTGATGTAGTAAGCCGTGCATTGAATCCATACAGTCAATTTGACGAGTTTATGAAACTTGCCGAGCAGCCTGAGATGCGTTTTGTGATTTCGAATACTACCGAAGCAGGTATTGCTTTCGACCCTTCGTGCAAACTGGATGATGCTCCTGCTGCTTCTTATCCGGGTAAACTGACCCAATTGCTGTATCATCGTTTTAAGACATTCAATGGTGATATGTCAAAAGGTTTGATTATTTTCCCTTGCGAATTGATTTTCTTGAACGGGCATAAGCTGAAAGAAACCATTTATCAGTATATTGAATTGTGGAATTTGGGCGAGGATTTCAAGAATTGGTTCGAAAAAGCCTGCGGTGTATATGCTACTTTGGTAGACCGTATCGTTCCGGGATTCCCGCGCAAGGAAATTGATGCTATCAAAGAAAAACTGCAATATGATGATAACATGGTGGTACAGGGTGAAATTTTCCATTTGTGGGTAATCGAGGCACCGCAAGAAGTGGCAAAAGAATTCCCTGCAGACAAGGCAGGCCTGAATGTCTTGTTCGTTCCGTCTGAAGCTCCGTATCATGAAAGAAAAGTTACGTTGCTGAACGGTCCGCATACCGTATTGTCGCCGGTTGCATATCTGTCGGGAGTAAATATTGTCCGCGACGCTTGCCAGCATCCGGTTATCGGCAAGTTCATCCACAAGGTGATGTTTGACGAACTGATGGAAACCTTGAATTTGCCGAAGGCTGAATTGGAACAATTCGCTCATGATGTACTGGAACGCTTCAACAATCCGTTCGTTGACCATCAAGTAACCTCTATCATGCTGAACTCATTCCCGAAATACCAGACTCGTGACCTGCCTGGCTTGAAGGTATATTTGGAACGTAAGGGTGAACTTCCGAAAGGCTTGGTATTGGGACTGGCTGCTATCATTACTTATTATAAAGGCGGTGTACGCGAAGACGGTGCTGAAATCGTTCCGAATGATGCTCCGGAAATCATGGATTTGCTGAAGCAGCTGTGGGCGACTGGCGATACACAAAAGATTGCTGAAGGTGTATTGGCGGCACAGTCTATTTGGGGCGAAGATTTGAATCAGATTCCGGGATTGACCGCAGCCGTAAAAGCTGATTTGGACAGCATTCAGGAAAAAGGTATGTTGGAAACTGTGAAGTCGATTCTGTAATAGTGCCTTAACTTAATTGTTAGAAATTCCATGTGGGGGAGGGAAGTGATTTTTACTTCCCTTCTTTTTTATGGGTCCAAGTTTCTTAGAAGCTGTTTTGAATTTCTCCAAAAAGTTTTTCTTGGCTTGATGTATCCGTTTTCGTGTGTGCTTTGGGCGATTTTTTGGTCCTTTCCGCTCCTGTCCTTCGTCAGATAGCCCGCTATCTTCCTCATCACAGAAGCGGAAATCCCTCAAAAACTCATCCCAAATCATCGCACGATAAATTCAAAACAGCTTCTTAATTTCCTCTACCTTCTTCATGTTCGGCAACAATGGACCAGCGGACTGGAATTATGAATAAACGGATGTGGAATATCGCAGTCTTTAGGCTGTTGGATAAAATGTTTGTGTTTTCCGGTATTCATTAGGAGAGTGTCCTGTATGCTTTTTGAAAACCCGGTTAAAATGCTGTGAATATTGAAACCCTAGTTCGTAGGCTATTTGAGTAATGGTTTTGTCCGAACCTAAAAGCAGCTCCTTGGCGGTGTCAATGATTTTATTCTGGATGTATTCTTGTGGCGTTTTGCCTGTTTCTTTTTTTATGAGGTCTCCAAAATAATTGGGCGATAGGAATACTCTCTCTGCAAAGTATCTCACTGTGGGAATACCTTCTACTTGGGTCTTTCCGTTGTGGAAATAGTCATCCAGCAACGATTCAAAACGTGTCAGGACATCCTTGTTGACTTCTTTCCGAGTTTCGAACTGTCGGTTGTAGAAACGCATACAATAATCCAGTAGTAGTTGTATATTTCTGGTTATCAGTCTTTTGCTTAGTTTGTCTATCGGGTGCATCAATTCTGCTTTTATGTTTGTCAGGCAGTCAAGGATGGTGTTTTGTTCTTCATCCGAGAGGTGTAATGCTTCGTACGAACTATATGCAAAGAATGAATATGATTTGATTTCTTGCCCCAGTGATGTGCCTTTTATCAGATCAGGGTGGAACAAGAGGCCTTTAGCCTTGGGCTTTACTCCTTTCTGAAGTTCTGTTTCTGCAACTTGTCCAGGTGCGAAACTGACAATGGTTCCGTCTTGATAATCGTAAGTTTGCTTGCCATAGCGGATATCTCCACATCGGGTATCTTTTAGAAACAAGGCATATATTCCATAATTGATGGTGAAATGAGTAGGAAAGTATGTTGCTTCGTCCAGGTCGATGACATTTACCAGCGGATGGAGCGATTCTAACCCGAATAGTTTATTGTACGTTTCTACCGAATCCAATTTGATAAAATCTTCTTTCATATGCATGTTATATTTTATGTAGCAAAAATACATATTTTGTGGAAAAATGCTATGCTTGATGGAATAGAATCTGTAATTAAGGTACAAATCTCCGTAATTTTTCTCCATAAGAATCAGGCTCTTGCTGCAGATTTTGCTGTGATTGTGTGTGTAAAGCATCGGAAATATCTGAAGTTTTTGGTATTATGGCTTCCGGATATGAGAAAAAAACAGCCCGTTACGCGATATTGAGTGCTTTTTTTACTAATTTTGCAATTCGAACGAAATCTTGGAGAATAATCAAACAAAAGACATATCTATGGCAAAAGAACTGAAAGAACTGACCAAAAGAAGCGAGAATTATTCGCAATGGTACAATGATTTGGTAGTAAAAGCAGACCTGGCAGAGCAGTCGCCCGTGCGTGGCTGTATGGTAATCAAACCTTATGGGTACGCCATCTGGGAAAAAATGCAGCACCAGCTGGATACAATGTTTAAGGAAACGGGACATGTGAATGCTTACTTCCCGTTACTTATTCCAAAATCATACTTGAGCCGTGAGGCAGAACATGTGGAAGGGTTTGCTAAAGAATGTGCGGTGGTCACTCATTATCGCCTGAAGAATGCCGAGGATGGTTCGGGTGTCATTGTCGACCCGGCAGCTAAACTGGAAGAAGAACTGATAATCCGTCCTACTTCGGAAACCATTATTTGGAGTACCTACAAAAACTGGATTAATTCGTATCGCGACTTGCCTATCCTTTGCAATCAGTGGGCAAATGTAGTGCGCTGGGAAATGCGCACACGTCTTTTCCTGCGTACAGCCGAGTTTCTGTGGCAAGAAGGACATACGGCGCATGCTACCCGTGAGGAAGCCGAAGCCGAAGCACAGAAGATGTTGCACGTGTATGGTGATTTTGCTGAAAAATATATGGCAGTGCCGGTCATTAAAGGAGTGAAGAGTGCCAACGAACGTTTTGCCGGAGCATTGGATACTTATACCATTGAAGGACTGATGCAGGACGGTAAGGCTTTGCAGTGTGGTACATCCCATTTCCTGGGACAAAATTTTGCTAAGGCATTCAATGTGCAATTCGTCGATAAGAACAATAAGCTTGATTACGTATGGGCTACTTCATGGGGAGTGTCTACCCGTTTGATGGGGGCACTTATCATGACTCATTCGGATGATAATGGTTTGGTTCTTCCTCCACATCTGGCGCCGATTCAGGTGGTCATTGTTCCTATTTACAAGAACGATGAGCAGCTGAAACAGATTGATGCGAAAGTGGAAGGTATTGTCACGAAACTCCGTAATATGGGTGTTACCGTGAAATATGATAATGCCGATAATAAGCGTCCGGGATTTAAGTTTGCCGATTACGAGCTGAAGGGTGTTCCCGTACGTTTGGCAATGGGTGGCAGAGACCTTGAAAACAATACCATTGAACTGATGCGCCGCGATACGTTGGAAAAGGAGACCCGCTCATGCGACGGTATTGAGGAATACGTAAAGAATCTGTTGGAAGAAATTCAGGAGAATATCTACCAGAAAGCCTTGAAATACCGCAATGAACACATTGTGAAAGTGGATACTTACGAACAGTTCAAGGAACAGATCGAAAAGGGCGGATTCATCCTTGCACACTGGGATGGTACGACTGAAACTGAAGAACGTATCAAGGAAGAGACGAAAGCAACCATCCGTTGCATCCCGTTCGAAGCAGACGAGGAAAGTCTGACACCGGGCGTCGATATGGTAACAGGTAAACCTTCGGTACGCCGCGTATTGTTTGCACGTGCTTATTGATTATTTTTCTTCCTGAGGATTGGAGTTTTGCTTTGCAGGATTCCAATCCTGATTGGAAACAGGGAAAGGAGTATTAGAAGTTGGCTGATAGTGAGAACATGTTTTTGTCTGTAAGCATTCTAAGAAATACACATTGCATGTCCTATGGCTTGATTGTAATTTTGCCCCCGCATAACAATCAAACCGAATAGCAATGAACAGAACTGGATTTGAAGAATTAGAAATGCAGGTGCAACAAAGCGGCCTGTCATTGAAGTCGTACCTACGACAGATAGGAGTGAGTTATTCCACCTATCACTATTGGCAAAAGAAATACTCTGCCGAGAAAGACAG
>ERZ857521.506-NODE-506-length-58511-cov-4.728035_pt1 | contig 58511 bp, 53 predicted proteins | sample MGYA00519701_ERZ857521 | MGnify/ENA primary metagenome ERZ857521 (study PRJEB31778, sample SAMEA3449346) | human gut metagenome | biome: human gut; feature: human-associated habitat; material: faeces | place: United Kingdom | collected 2010/2012 ...
AATTTAGAAAAAGCTGCATAACTATTTTCCGAAGAAATTCAAAACAGCTTCTTAGTCTGCTCTCAAGTCAAACTCCTTTGCCAGTTTCTCCAATAGCGGATTAATTTCTACCAGATGCTCATATTTTTCAGCACTTGTATAGGCTAAATGCTTTTCGTTTCCTTCTGAAATCCGGACACGCATCTGGATGTGTGTGTTCTTCAGTCGGGTTCGTAAAGCGCCCAAAATATTTATGGCGTTATTGAAAAGCTCTTCCTGCATGGCCGGATTATGTACTACCACTTCGAAATAGAAATTATCCTGCAACTTGGGCGGATTGTTCAACATGAGGTTTTTGAGGAAAATTTTCTTGTCGGTAGAGTTGGCGTATGCGTTCCAGCTCTCGATAAGTTCTTCTTCGGTGAAAGGGGTTTGCAAATCAGCCTTGGACATCGTAGAGGCTTGTGCTCCTTCCGTGTTCATCTGTGCTTTGGCAATATTCTTCAACGAGGTACTCATAGGCGGACGTGCCGTATGTCGTTGAGGCTGAGGCTTTGTTGCTGTCTGCGGAGGCGTGACCGGCTGGGTCTGCTTAGGCGGAATTTGCGTAGTAACCGGAGTCGGACGCGATGGCGTGGCCGGTTTGGACGGAGCCGGATTGGGCGTCTGATTCTGATTAATGGCTTCTATCGAGGCTTTTTTTTTATCCTCTTCCGCCGGGCGTGTCAATTGGCAAAGCTGAATCAAGGTCAGTTCCACCAATAATCGTTTGTTCCGGCTTGCCCGGTAATTCAAATCGCAGGTATTGGCCAGTTCGATGGCTTTGTACAGGAATGTGTCCGGGCAACGCCGGGCCATATCCTTGTAACGTTCGCGGATGGAAGCTCCGACTTCAAACAAAACCAAGGTCGCTTCGTCCTTACATACCAGTAAGTCGCGGAAATGACTTGCCAGGCCGTTGATGACATTCTGGGCGTCAAATCCTTTGTTCAAAATATCATTCAATAGCAGGAGCGATCCGCGTATATTCCCGTTGAGGATGGTCTCGGTCAGCTGGAAATAATATTCGTAATCCAGGACATTCAGGTTTTCGATTACAGCCTGATAGGTAATGTTTCCGTTGGTGTAGCTTGCCACCTGATCGAAGATGGATAAAGCATCACGCATACCTCCGTCTGCCTTTTGTGCGATTACGTTTAGGGCTTCCGGTTCAGCCTGAATGCCTTCCGATTTGGCTACATATTCCAAATGCTCTACGGTATCGGCTATGGTGATTCGTGCGAAGTCGTAGGTTTGGCAACGCGAAAGGATAGTCGGCAGGACCTTGTGCTTCTCGGTCGTGGCTAAGATGAATATCGCGTGATGAGGCGGCTCTTCCAGTGTTTTCAGAAAAGCGTTGAATGCGGCTGAGCTCAGCATGTGAACCTCATCAATGATAAATACTTTGTATTTGCCGATAGCCGGAGGTATTCTGACTTGGTCTATTAGCGATCGGATATCATCGACCGAGTTGTTGGAAGCGGCATCCAGTTCGTGGATATTCAATGACCTTTGTTCGTTGAAAGCCCGGCAAGATTCGCATTCATTACATGCTTCTCCATCAGCGGTCAGATTCATGCAATTGATTGTTTTAGCGAAAATACGGGCACATGATGTTTTCCCGACACCACGTGGACCGCAAAACAAGTAAGCATGGGCTAACTTCTGGCTCAGAATCGCGTTTTTCAGAGTCGTGGTCAATGCTTTCTGTCCTACAACATCCCGGAAGGTGGAAGGACGGTATTTTCTTGCCGATACAATATAATTGTCCATGAATTCTTTCTATCTCTTTTTCTTACGGAAAGCAAAGATACAGAAAAAAGTCTGTCCGGGAAAATGCCGGGCAGACTTTTATTTGATTAAGCTGATCTTAAAAACTTACTTTATGCTAACTTTCACGGTCTTATATTTTAGAAAACATTCTATTTCTGTTAATTTTTTAATCGGCTGTGCCAAATTAAATCTTATTTTGTGGGTGTATATCATTTGTTTTTTGTCTGGATTTTTTATTTTTGCAGATAAATATATAATTTTCGCACGTTTAGATGGATTGATAAGTAACAAGTTGACGAGGAAACAAAGCTTTTGCCACATCTTGTTTGATATGTTCACTGAAGCCTTGTCGACTCATAAGTTGAGTACTTGCGAAACTTAGAAGCTGTTTGGAATTTATTCCAGCTTCTTAAATAGGTAAGCTAATTTGAAAACTAAAAAGTATGAAAAAGTTGATGGAATGTCTGCTCTTTGCATTATGTATGGTGCAAAGCGCCTGGTCGATATCTGTTGAAAGAATGGAGCCATTGTGTTGGTGGGTAGGGATGAAGAATCCGGAGTTGCAGATTATGCTTTGCGGGAAAAGCATCGGTACGGCTCAGGTGCAGGTGGATTATGCCGGGGTTACCTTAAAGGAAACGGTACGTTTGGAAAATCCGGATTATCTGCTTCTTTATTTGGATATATCTCCGGAGGCAAGGCCGGGACAGATGATGTTGTCTTTCAAGCAAGAGGGGCAGACTTATGAGCAGCCTTTTGAATTGAAGGCACGTAATACGAAGCCGGGGGCGGCCGGATTCTCATCGGCGGATGTCATGTATCTGATTACGCCGGATCGTTTTGCTAATGCGGATCCCTCAAATGATAATTTGGATGGGGTAAAGGTAGACCGGAACCGTGCCGGGGCACGTCATGGAGGTGACTTGCGGGGAATTATCGACCGGCTGGATTATATTCAGGATTTGGGATTTACAACGATTTGGCTGAATCCGGTGCTGGAAAACCGGATGCCAGGCGGATCGTATCATGGCTATGCGATAACCGATTTTTATCATGTGGATCCTCGTTTTGGCACAAATGAAGAATATTGTGAGTTGATTGATAAGGCTCACCAGAAAGGTATGAAGATTGTCATGGATATGATATTCAATCATTGCGGGAGTGCGCATCCATGGGTGAAGAGCTTGCCTTCGTCGGATTGGTTGAATAATGGAGGTGAATATATGCCGACCACTCATTATAAATGGACGGTAATGGATGTTCATGCACCGGAAACGGAAAAGGATCAGTTGGTGGATGGCTGGTTTTCGAGGGGAATGCCGGACTTGAACCAGCGTAACCGCCATTTGGCCCGTTATCTGATTCAAAACAGTATTTGGTGGATTGAATATGCGCGGATTGATGGAATCCGGCAAGATACGCATCCTTACGCAGATTACGATTTCATGGCCGAGTGGTGTAAGGAGGTCTTTGCCGAATATCCGAATTTTAATATTGTAGGCGAGGGGTGGTACCCACGCGGAACGGCTTCGGCTTGGTGGCAACGTAATTCGGTTATCAATGAGAATAATAGCCATCTGAAAACCGTGATGGATTTTGATTTGACCTTTGCGGCTCAGAAGGCTTTTATCGATGAAAGTTCGTCGAGTGAAGGAAGCGAGTCCGGGTTGTTCAAGCTCTATGAAGTGATAGCACAAGACTTTTTGTATCCTGATCCGAATAATATCCTGACTTTTTTGGATAACCATGATTTGGGACGGTTTACTTTGGAGGGTGAGGCTAATCTGAATAAGTATAAGCAAGGCCTCGCATTTTTGTTGACTACTCGTGGTATTCCTCAGATATATTATGGTACGGAAATTTTGATGACCGGAACGAAAGCGGAAGGTGACGGGCAGATCCGTAAAGATTTTCCGGGTGGCTGGCACGGGGATAAAAGAGATGCCTTTACCGAGGCCGGACGCACGGAGCTTCAGAATGAAGCCTGGAATTATTTACGCACGTTGTTGAATTGGCGTAAAGGGAGCGAGGCGGTGAAAACGGGTCGGTTGGTTCATTATACGCCGGATGCTTCCGGGTGTTATGTCTATGCTCGTATCAACGGTCCGGAAAAGGTGCTGGTCGTATTGAACGGGACGAATAACGATAGGCAATTGGACACCTATCGTTTTCGGGAAGTAATAGGGGATTGCATTTGGGGGAAAGATGTAATCAGTGGAAAGAAGCTCTCTCTATCTTCTTCTTTGGAAATTCCGGCACGGGGAGTTTATGTTTTAGAATTGTATGCTAAATAATTGATTTGTCCCTTTCATTTCTCGTTCGGATCTATTATTTTTGCAGACAAAAGAAAGAAAAAATGTTTCGACTGAAAGAGTTTTATACGAAATACTTGGCATGGATCAACAAATATGTGTTGGTCACGATCGGTATGTTTGTCCTGATGTGCCTGGATAGTGATAGTAATTTGTATAAACGGTATATGTATGATGAGAAAATCCGTAGCTTGGAGAAGGAAATCAAGTTCTATCAAAAGGAGATAGAGGTGAACCGCAAGAAGCTGGAAGACTTGCATACAGATAAAGAGGGACTGGAGCGTTTCGCACGGGAAGAGTATTTTATGAAGCGTCCGAACGAGGATGTATATATTATAAAGGATGAATAAATGAATCAACAAGTCAGAAGTTGGGTATTTGCCCTTTCATATATATTGTTGTTGGCAGGAGCCATGCTTTATGTGGTGCATTGGTGGATGGCTCCTTACCTGTTTGCCGTAGGTTCGGCGGGAGTAACGGTATGTTATATGTCTGTGCCGGTAGTAGGGATGGACTTACGCCATAAGCGGCTGCATCGTTTTAATGTGATAGCGGGCATATTGATGGTCTGTGCTTCGGGATTTATGTTCAAAGAGAGATCCGAGTGGATTCTATTGTTGACTATTGCTGCTATTTTCCAAGTATATACGGCATTTGTCGGAGGAAAGCAGAAATAATAAAAGGGTGAGGTCGTTGAGCATAAACGAAAGACGCAAAGAAACAGAATTCTTCATTACATGTTTCTTTGCGTCTTTTTGTCTTTTTATCGGTGATAAGCGTGGAATCAAGCTTCTTCGTTCGTATCGGCTTGCTCTTCTTGTGTATTGTTTTCTTCTGCTTCTTCTGCTTTTTCCGTATTGTTTTGCTTCTCCTGAGCTTTAGCGGCAAGCTCTTCAAGCGGAGTAAAGTCCTTGAATCCGGAATCAATTAGCAGATTATACCACATGATCAGTTTTTTGATGTCTGAAGGATAAACGCGGTCATGGTCAAATTCCGGCAGGATTTCAGCCATATAAGCGCGTAATTCATCCGGAGTGGCAGATGTTTTGATAGACGCTTTCGCTCCGTTCTCTTTCTTTAAGATATTGTTCAAGACTTGATGTAAAGGCACTTCCGAATCGTTGGTATAGATTGCGATATCGCCCAATGAGATTACTTTATCTTTAGCGTAAGCCGGAACTTTCTTTTTATCTGCCAATGATTCTACAATCAGCATGTTCTTTCCATGAGAAACTAATCTGAATAAACCAGGTCTTCCAGATATAGACAAGATAGTTTTCAACATAATTTTTCTTTTTACTTAGTTATAAGATTTGAATAATGATTAAACGTAGCGGCAAAGGTAACATAACTATGGGATATTCTCAGCATATTGAAGCAAAAAACTTTTCAACTTGGGGGATTAAAGCCTGTTTCCCATCGTTTAAGATGGTAAAATCGGCTTTTTCTCGTTTGATTTCGTCTGACATTTGACTCTTGATTCGTTTCAAGAGGGCTTCCTGTGAGGTCTTGTCGCGTAGCATAGCCCGTCCGATGCGGATATCTACAGGAGCATACACCATCAAGCTATAATCTACAATATGATTGAATCCCGATTCGAAAAGGATAGCCGATTCAATAGCGCATAAGGATGCCTTTTGCCGGATACACCAGTTCTCGAAATCTTTGTTTACTTCAGGGTGAATAATGCGATTGACCTTTTGCAAAAGAGTCTCGTTCCCGAAAATATAAGAAGCCAAAAGAGGTTTGTCCAGCCCCTGTTCGGTATAAAGCTCCGGTCCCAGCAATTCAATGAGCCCCTTTTTGATGACGGGGGAGCTCTCGGTCAATCGTTTGCTTTCTTCGTCTGCAATATATACGGGTACGCCATAAAGCCTCAGTAGTTCGGCTACTACCGATTTGCCGCTTCCGATACCTCCGGTAATGCCTATTTTCTTCATCGGTTCATATAGTTTGCTTCCAAAATAAATTCAATGGTATTCGGATTGAGGGTATAATTCTTTACCCAATCCGGTTTCTTCGTCAGGTCGATAGTAAATGAGCCGGTCACATTCTCTTCCAGATCTTGGAAAGGAACCTGTATGGCCAATGACTCATTGGTCAAGTCCTTGAATTTTGAGATCGGTATGTTACAGAGCACTTCAACACTTTGCGGAAAAGTCCGGAGCTTGTATTTGGCCGGTACTTGGACTACCTCGACCAGAACCTGTAATGTCTTTTCGGTATACTCTTCAATAGGGATAATAACCGAAACGCGTTCGGTGCCTAAGTTAGCTCCGTTGATTTGCTCTAACTCCGTATTTTTGGTTATGCTCTTTTTGGCGTCCTTTATGTCGACAAATGTCGTTTTGACCTTTTGGATAGTGTCTAATACCGATTGGCTGGCATAGACAGTAACCTGTGAAGGGGTGATGATTATGTCGCTGGACACCAAGAATCCGCTTTCGGTGCTGACAGAACCGTTGAATACGACCGGTACCTCTTTGCTTTTCCGCAGGCCGTAGTTGAGGAGGATCCGTTGAGGCTCAAAGTTATATACCGTTGTGCTGGCCAAGATTTGTTTCTGAATGTCCGTTTCCAAACTGTTCCGGCTGATAATGAAGCGATCTGTATCCATCGGGAGGCTTTCCAGATTGAGGGTTATGGCACGAAACTTCTGGCCGAGGGTGTAATTCAGCAATGCACTGCCTTTGTCCCGGACATGTACCGTTATTTTATCCGGAATTTTAGATTCAAATATAATATTGGCCGGGACATTGTTGTATCTGACCGGAATAGACAAATCCGTTTCATATTCTTGTTGCAAAGCCTGCAACAACCAAAACCCGAAGGAAAGGAGTACGAAGCAGAAAAAAATTAAAGCTTCTTTCCATCGACGCCGATGCAAAAAAGCTTTAATGTCTGTTACAGTCGACTTGAATGTCCGAATAAGTCCATCAAGTCTTACCATATAACTTAATTAAATGATTAAATGCTTACTTTTGTTTTGCATCTTCTGATGAAGCGAAAATGGAGGCTTTGTCTATTTGGATATTTACGCCATTGGCGATTTCGATTACCATATATACATCACCGATTTCCTTAATCTTTCCGTAAATGCCGCCAGCGGTAATGACTTTATCTCCCACTTTTAACGCTTCGCGGGCTTTCTGGATCTCCTTTTGACGCTTTTGTTGCGGGCGGATCATAAAGAAATAAAAGATTGCGACAATGACAATCATCATAATGATACCCGACCATTGTGATTGTCCGGCTGATGCCGTCTGAAGTAAAATGCTTAAATTCATCTTTTTATTATAAATTAGTTACACTTATCCTATCGGTTGGTCCGACGGGACAAATGTAACAATAAATATTAATCTTTCAATAAAAGCTGCTCACTTTTTAATTCATTGACAATTGAATCCAAGATTCCGTTGATGAAAATACCGCTTTTCGGTGTACTGTAATGCTTGGCAATGTCGATGTATTCGTTCAGGGTAACGCTTATCGGAATAGTCGGGAAAGTCATGATCTCTGTCAATGCCACCTGCATGATATATAGGTCGATGCTGGCAATCCGGTCTGCTTCCCAATTCTTGATATGCTTCTCGATACGCTGGCGGTAATCGCTTCCCTTCAGGATAGCCTGGTGGAACAGCTTGGTGGCAAACAACTTGTCGTCCATATCCTTGAACATGGGCAATAATTCCTGCTTACTCCCGGCCGCTTCATCGAAACGTTTGATAGTCTTCAGCGTGAAGGTCTCTATAATGGAGATGTCATCATTCCAGTAAATGCTCTTATCTTCCAGATATTCTTCCACGTCATCACTGCAACAGATCAGATTCTTGAAGGTAGAACGCCAGAACTCACGGTCTACGGCATAGCTGTCTTCCGGATTTTTCAGATAGTCGGCATAAATGTCAGAAGCTAAGATGCTGTCTAATACATCTTTGACGAATTCTTCATCGTTGGCCCATGAAATGCCCTGATCCGATACATACTTCTGCAACATTTCATTTTGTTCCAATTGAGCCACAAAACGGTTGTCGATCAGGCGTGTGTTCGGATTCAGATCTTCTTCCGTAGGCATGAATTTATGCTTGCGGATGTCCAAAGTACGTTTGTGTAAATTGGTGACTTCGACAATAAGGAGTAGGAGATAATAATAGAGGTCATACGATTTTTGAAGGCTGAACATCAATTCCTTATCAGCCAGTTTCAAATCGCCGTTTCCGTTCTGATAGTATGAGTAAACTATCTGCAATACTTTAATACGGATTAAAATTCTGTTAATCATCGTTAGAAAGAACTTCTTGTTTTACTTATTTCAGGGTGCAAAGATAGCAATTCTTTTTGAAGTAAACAGATGTTTCCCTCATAAAAATTCATGCCTATGTTTGCTGGCGAAGATGCCTATCTTTGCGGACAAAGATAACTATCTTTTTCACAAAAGGTAGGCATGAATTTTTAGGGAGAATAGGTGATAGATATAATAATTATATTATCTTTGCGGCAAATATTGCAAGTCTTTGTAAGAAATAGGACTACAATGCATAGGAAAATAATGGTAATGTTAAACTTAAAATTAAATTCACCATGGCAGAAAAGACAAGATATTCAGATGCGGAACTCGAAGAATTTCGGGCTATTATATTGGACAAGTTAGCCGTAGCCAAGCGGGATTATGAAATGCTGAAAGGCGGCGTGACAAATTCGGACGGTAACGATGTGGCAGATACATCTCCCACGTTCAAAGTCCTGGAAGAAGGTGCAACAACACTCTCCAAAGAAGAGGCCGGACGGTTGGCGCAGCGTCAGATGAAGTTTATACAGAATCTGCAAGCCGCGCTGGTTCGTATAGAAAACAAGACATACGGAATCTGCCGGGCAACGGGTAAGCTTATTCCGAAAGAGCGTCTTCGTGCTGTACCGCATGCAACATTAAGTATTGAAGCAAAACAAGGAGGCGTTAAATAAATGAGTTATACTAAAGGGAAAGGAGCAGTGTTAATCATAATGCTGCTCCTTCTTTTCGACCAGCTGTTGAAGATATGGGTGAAGACCCACATGGAGTTGCACGAGAGCATTGAGATCACCCCGTGGTTTTATATCTGCTTTACGGAGAATCCCGGTATGGCATTTGGAATTGAGGTGATCGGGAAGTTGTTCTTGTCGCTATTCCGGATTGTGGCGGTTGTCTTTATCGGCTATTATCTTTGGAAATTGGTGAAGCGCGACTATGCGTTCGGGTTTATCGCGTGTATATCCATGATATTGGCGGGGGCGATGGGCAATATCATCGACTCGATTTTCTATGGCGTAATCTTTGATCATAGTTATGGTCAGGTGGCAACTCTGTTCCCGCCGGATGGAGGTTATGGCACGTGGCTGCATGGTAAGGTGGTGGATATGTTCTATTTCCCTTTGATCGAGACTACTCTTCCGGAGTGGTTACCTATATGGGGAGGACAGGAGTTTGTCTTTTTCCGTCCTATTTTTAACCTGGCCGATTCTTCTATTTGTGTAGGAGTATTCTTGTTACTGTTGTTCTATCGGGATACATTCTCAAAGAGTTTGAATTCTCATGAAAAGTAATTAACTATGCGGAGAAAAGGACTCGTCTGTGGTATAGTAGGAGCGATGGCATGGTTGTCGGCATGTAGTCCGGTTCCGGATGGCATACTTTCTCAAAAAGATATGCAGGCGGTATTGACAGATATGCAGATAGCCGAAGGAATAATCAGTTCGGATAATGAGACCTATAAGGATGACGCCCAGAAACTGGCGTTGTATGAGTCTGTATTCCGTAAACATCACATCACACGTGCCGAGTACGATAGTTCGTTAATGTGGTATGCCCGGAATTTGGATATCTATATGCGTGTATATAATATGGTATCAGATGATATCCGAAATCGGATAGATAATTTGGGTGATGTACAACGCATTGACACGGAAGTAAACAATAATGACTCGGTGGATATATGGCCCCGGCGCCCTTATCTGACATTTATCCCCAAAGCTCCTTTCAACGGAACAATCTTCGACCTGAAACCGAAACAACCCTATCCTCCGGGAAGTTCATTCGTGTTGAGTATGCACATTTGGGGAATTAATCCCTCGATGAAGCATAAACCCGAAATCCGGTTGTGTGTGGAGCAGAACGATACAACAATCGTCATTAACGAACAGATTCGTACAGACGGATATCACGAGACAATGCTGAAAAGCCTTCCGACCAAGCGGGTAAAGCGTGTATACGGGTATATCCGTCTCGATAATAAAGATATGAACTATTATAAAATCTATACAGACAGCATCCGTTTGATGCGTTATAATTTCAAATCGGTGGGCTTTAAGAAATCCGACAAGAAATGACTTTCAGAAGATACGTCTTCTGAACTCGCTGCATAGGATAGCCGTAGCGATGGCTACATTTAGCGATTCGGCCGTTTCCCGTCCTTGAGGGTAATTGGGGATGTAAAGTCTTTCATCCGCCAAAGAGGCAATTTCCGGACGTACCCCGTTTCCCTCATTCCCCATAATCAGTAAACCGTTTTTAGTCAGAGAGCGTCCGTATAGATTATCTCCGTCAAGGAATGTACCATACACCGGGACACTATTTCCTTTCCAATGCCGGATATATCCGGCAAGTTCCGTATAATGTACCTTTACGTGCGCCAAAGCTCCCATAGTGGCCTGTACGGTTTTAGGATTGAATACATCTGCCGTGTCCGTGCTGCATACAATATGCTCGATACCGAACCAATCTGCTAATCGTATGATGGTGCCTAAATTTCCGGGATCCTGAATGCCGTCTAAAAGTAAAACCAGATCCTTCCGGGGATCGGCCTCTTCCAGGTTCCACTCCGGATAGTGGAACAGGGCCAACACATCCTGCGGGTTTTTGAGGAAACTTGCTTTGCGGATATCATCTTCTTCTGCAACCAATAGCTCTTCAGCCGGAATGTCCCCTTGTGTTGCCATCCAATTCGGCTTGGCCAATAATAACTTACAGGTGTAAAAAGGGAGCATGTCCGCTACCAGTTTGTTTCCTTCGGCAACGAATATCCGCTCACTTATCCGGTTCTTTTTCAGTTCCAGTGAGCGGATATATTTTATTTTGTTCTTACTAATCATTCCTTTTATTTTTCAATCCGGATACGTGCGTCTACCGCATAGATGCCCCGTTCGGTAGCAATCAGCGGATTTATATCCATTTCTTTAATCTCTTTCGCAAAACGGAGCAGGGTAGAGAGACGGACAATCAGATCCGCGTAGAGCTGCTCGTCTATTCCTTTCTGACCGCGTGTCCCTTTGATAATCGGATATCCTCTCAACGCGTGAATCATGGAGTAGGTCTCATCGTATGAGAGTGGCGCTAATCCATAGGTGACATCTTTCAGCACTTCAACGAAGATGCCCCCTAAGCCACAGAAGACGATATGCCCGAACTTGTCCTCATACTTGGCGCCGAGGAAGAGTTCATGTCCTTTCAGCATGGGTTGCACCATGATACCTTTGACCTCAGGGATACGCATCATCCGTTCGTATTCGAACAATAGATGCTCATCGCATTGGATATTCAAGGCCACACCTCCGATATCACTCTTGTGCAAAGGTCCTACAACTTTTGCTACAACCGGATATTTTACTCTCCGCGCGAAAGCCAGTAATTCCTCTTTATCGGCCGATACAAATTCTTCGACCAGCGGGATATTAGCCGCCTTCAACAAGAGACGGGTGTCTTCCGGATTCAGATAGCCGTCAGCCGGAAGACGGTCGATGATACGCCTTACCTCCGGCACGTCTACTCCGTAAAGCTGGATATCGGTACTGGCCGGTTTAGGCGTATTGATAACCCGGGCCAAAGCGGTACCTAAGGTCACTTCATCCGAGAAATTGACGTGCCCTTTCTTGATAAAACTTTGCACTTCAGGTCCGGCCGTTACGATAGAGGGCAGCACCGGAAATATCGGTTTGGTACACTCCTCCATTTTCTTATGCAAAACTTCGTAAGCGTCATAAAGCTTGACCAATCCGGGGCTTCCGAAGATGACCATCATCAGGTCTATGTTTTCAAAACGGTTTTCACAATAATCAATTGCCGTAGCTAAATGTTCCGGTGTCCCGGTTCCGATGATATCTATCGGATTCCCGACCGCAGCACCGGGATATAGTTTGCTTTTCAGCTCTTCCGCGATAGGACCGTTCAGATCCGGCACGTTCAATCGTCCTTTGGCAAGGGCATCCGCCAGCATGACCGCAGGGCCTCCGGCATGGGTGACGATAGCACAGTTCTTTCCTTTGACCTCTTTCAGGGTGAAGATGCTGGCTACGGTGGTCAGCTCTTCCCGGCTGAAGCAACGTACGATTCCTGCTTTACGGAACAACGCTTCTACGGCTGAATCCGAGCTGGCTATCGCTCCGGTATGTGAAGAGGCGGCCCGTTTGCCCGATTCCGTGCTTCCTGCCTTGATAGCTGTGATGCGACACCCTTTACGGATCAAGGATGAGGCGTGGTGCAGGAGCTTATCCGGGTCTTTTATCTGTTCGATATAAAGCATTTTGATTTTGGAGTCGGTAGACGGATTGAATGTCCGGTCCATGTATTCCAGAATGTCCTCAACCCCCAATTGCTTGGAGTTTCCGACAGACCATACCGAGGCAAATCGCAGGCCTTTCATTAAGGCCGATTCGATAATGAACAGAGCCGTACCGCCCGAGCTGGATATGAAATCCACGCCTTTCTCATGAAATTCGGGGATAGGCTGGGTGAATACGCCATGGTAATGGGTGTTCATCAGACCGATGCAATTGGGTCCGATGAGCGATGCTCCGGCATCGTTGATAACCTTCAGTATTTTATCTTCCAATAGGCCTCCTTCTTTGGTCTCTTCTCCAAATCCGGCCGATATGATGATGAAAGCCTTTACCTGCTTTTGTCGGGCGAGGACTTCGACCACTTCCAGACATGATTTATTGGGAATAGATAAGATGGCCAGTTCCGTATTGGGAATATCCTGTACGGAGTGGTAGCATTTCAGACCTTGTACATCCGTCTCTTTGGCATTCACTACATATAATTCCCCTTTGTAGTTCCCATCCAACAGATTTCGCACCAACCGTCCTCCGGGCTTGTGGATATTGTTTGAACCACCTACGATGACAATACTTTTCGGGCATATCAATTCTCGATTAACCATAACGTATTTAGTTTATAAGTTTATAAGTTTATGAGTTTATAAGTTTGTACGTTTTTTAGTTTGTGAGTTCATAAGTTTTGCTCTGCCTTGACCGATAAACTGAAAAACTAATAAGCTAAAAAACTTAATGGCAAATATAATGACTTATTCGAACATTTTGTCTATTCCACCCGAATAATTTTCCTCTTCAGTGACTATTTTCTCTGACGATTTGTTAGCGCAAGGATCCGCATATTCTTCCGGAATCTCGAAATCCTCCTCTTCCGAATAACCCAGCGACTTGTCTGCATAGACTTTTTGCATGAACAATCCGTAGATAGGAAGAGCCGAGGCTGCGCCTTGTCCCCATGCCATCTGGTCGAAATGGATGGAACGTTCTTCGCCACCTACCCAGCATCCCGATACGAGCCGCGGAGTGAATCCCATGAACCAGGCGTCGGAGTTGTTTTGGGTCGTTCCGGTTTTTCCTCCCATCGGAGCCGTAATGTGATACCGGTTCCGGATGCGCGATCCTGTTCCTCCGTCAATCACGCTTTTCAGCATGTGAAGCATCTTGTAGGCCGCATCTTCCGTAAGCACTTCGTTCATTTGCGGGGTGAAGTTGGCTATCGTATTGCCGTAGGCATCTTCGATGCGCGTCACATATAGAGGCTTGACACGGATTCCTTTGTTGGGGAATGTAGAGTAGGCACTGACCATCTCGCCGACCGATACGTCCGGAGTACCCAGGCATACCGATACTACGGGGTCGATATGCCCCTGCAAACCGAATGAATGGAGCAGACGTACAAAGGTATAGGGAGAGAGCTGGCCCATCAGGTAGGCGGTTACCCAGTTGTCCGAGTTTTGCAATCCCCATTGGATGCTGACCATCTCGCCGATACGTTTCTTGTTGGAGTTGCGTGGAATCCAAAGCTTTCCGTTCTCGTCCGTCAATTGTTGTTGCACATGCAGCATCTCATCGCATGGACTGATACCTTCAATCATGGCCAGCGAGTAGAGGTAAGGCTTGATGGTCGAACCGATCTGGCGCCTTCCGCCATTGATCATATCGTATTGGAAATAATTATAGTCAATACCGCCCACGTATGCCTTGACCTGTCCGGTGTGCGAGTCCATCGACATAAAGGCCGAACGCAGGAAGCTCTTGTGATAACGGATGGAGTCCCACGGAGACATCAGCGTATCTACCGGGCCGTTCCAAGTATAGACGCGCATGTCGACGGGTTTCTCGAATACCTTGCGGATTTCCGCCTCTTTCATGCCGCTTTTCTTCATGGAGCGGTACCGGTCGGTCTGATGCATGGCACGCATCAGGATGGTATCCACCTCGCCCGGGCGTAAATCTTTGGAGAAAGGCGCATAGCTACGCCCTTTTTTCTCTTTGAAAAACTGAGGTTGGAGGTATTCGCCTACGTGTTCGCGTACAGCCTCTTCGGCATATTGTTGCATCCGTGAGTCGATGGTAGTATAAATCTTCAGGCCATCTGTATAAAGATTATAGAACTCTCCGTCCGCACGTTTGTTCTTGTTACACCAGCCATAAAGCGGGTCATTTTCCCACGCGATGGAGTCCTCTTCAAATTTTTGGGCTTGCCAAGAGGCATAATTCTTGCGGTTCGGTTTCTTGGCGGTCAGGGTCATGCGGAGGAATTCGCGGAAGTAGGGAGCTAATCCGTCCTTGTGGTCTACCCGTCGGAAGCGGAGTTTCAACGGGAGCTTTTTCAAGGAGTCGCATTCCGCCCGCGTGATGTAGCCGGCCTTTTGCATCTGGTCGAGCACCACATTCCGGCGTCCGCGCGTCCGTTCGTTCCGGCGTACCGGATTGAAGTAGGAGGGGTTCTTACACATTCCCACCAGGGTGGCTGCTTCCTCAATGCTCAGTGTTTTAGGCGTTTTCCCGAAGTAGACCGATGCAGCCGACTGGATTCCCACGGCATTATAAAGGAAGTCGAACTTATTCAGATACATATTGATAATCTCTTCTTTGGTGTAATAACGTTCCAACTGAACGGCGATGACCCATTCTATCGGTTTTTGGAAAAGACGTTCCATCATATTTTCGGCGTTAGGCGAATAAAGCTGTTTGGCCAATTGCTGGGTAATGGTACTTCCGCCACCTCCGCTTTTTTGCATCAGGATGCCGCGTTTGATGACGGCCCGGAATAAACCTATGGCATCGATGCCGCTATGTTCGGCAAAACGGATATCCTCGGTGGCTATCAGGGCTTTTACCAGATCGGGTGAGAGGTCATCATAGGTGACAAATATGCGGTTGTCCGTGCTATGGGCATAGCTTCCCAATGTCTTCCCGTCTGACGAAATCACCTGCGAGGCGTATTTGTCTATCGGGTTTTCCAAATCTTCTACCGGAGGCATGTATCCGATTGAGCCGTTGGCTATGGAGGCAAACAATACATATACGGCTACCACGCCTAATGCGAACAATGTCCAGAATACAATCAATATACCTTTGGTTATCTTAGATGCCATTTTCTTCCTGATTTATATTTATGATGCGCAAAGATACGAAATCTTATTCAATGAGCAATATTTTTGCAGAAGGCCAAGCGATGGGATGCTGTTTGGCTTGTCATTTTATGTCTGATATTGATAAGTCAACATGACAAAATCTTAAAAGCTATGAACACAAAAATACTTCTGCTTAATATTTTTTCATTTTTATTGGATGATTAAGTAAAATAGTGTATATTTACCCCCTAAATAAATTAAATGAAATAAGGAAGGTTTTTAAAACTAAGTATTTAGCCATGGAAGATTCGAAAAAGAAAAGTAATGTTGAAAGTGGTGGCGATAAGGAAATTTTGTATTCTAAAGCCATAAAAGCAGGTAAACGAATTTATTACCTGGATGTTAAGAAGAATCTGAAAGGGGATATGTTTCTGGCGATAACGGAGAGCAAGAAAGTGCAGGAGAAGGGCAGTTCGGCTTTCGTTTTCGAGAAACATAAGATTTTTCTTTACCAAGAAGATTTCGCAAAGTTTATGTCGGGCTTGAAGGATGTCATAGGATATGTGAAAAGTCAGAATAGGGTTGCTCCGGAGGTGGAGGAGGAGAAAAAGACGGATACGGCTTTGCCTGAAGAGGAACAAGACAATATAAAGCTGGATATAAGTTTTGATTAAACGAATAACGGGATGCCCTCGGTGTGGGGACATCCCGTTGTCTTTTCAAGCTTATTTCGTTTGAATAGCGGAATAAACTCGCCTTGTTGCGGATTAAGCTCCTAAATGGATAGCTTCAGTAGGACAAGCATCTGCGCAAGTTCCACATTCTGTACACATTTCAGGGTTGATGCTGTACTTGTCACCTTCTGAAATTGCTCCTACCGGACATTCGTCAATACAAGTTCCGCAAGCAATACAATCGTCACTAATTACGTAAGCCATTTTCTTTAAACGTTTAAATTGTTCAACTGTTAGTGGTGCAAAAGTACGCTTTTCTTCGGATTAAAAAAATATCTTGCCGATATATTTTCAAATATTTCTATTTTTGCAATAAAAAAGGATATTGTCCGTTATAAGTTATAATCAAAAGAAAGAAGAAATTGAGACGTATCGTATTTATAGTGTGCTTGCTCTGTGGATTTGTGACGCTTTTGCCCGCCCAGCGGGAGAAAGTGAAAAATCAACCATACGTAGATAATAAGTTGTTTCACTTAGGATTTCATGTCGGAATCCATGCGCAGGATTTGATTCTGACTCATTCGGGGGTATCTTCGAACGGAGAGGTCTGGTTTGCCGAGATTCCATCTTATTCTCCGGGGTTCAGTGTCGGAGCGATAGGGGATATGTATCTGAATCCTTATTTTAATTTGCGTTTTATTCCGACCATCAACTTTGGAGAGAAAAAGTTTGTGTTCCGCGAACAGGATAATAAGGCTGAAGAGTTTCGCACATCGGTACGTTCAAGTTATCTGTCATTCCCGATTAGTGTGAAATATTCGGCCATGCGTTTGAATAATTGTCGTCCTTACCTGACCGCCGGGGTGTATGGTGCGTTTGACTTGGGACGGAAAAAAGGGAATCCTCTTTTACTGAACGGTTTTGATGCCGGAGTTGAGGTCGGGGTAGGGTGTACGATTTATCTCCCTTTCTTCCGTCTTTGTCCGGAGCTGAAGTTCAGTTTCGGGCTGGTCAACTTGCTTCCTTCCGAGCGTCCGGATCTGGCCGATCAGGAAACCATTAAATATTCGGAGTCCTTGACACGGGCTACCTCACGTATGGTTACGCTGACGTTTAATTTCGAATAAAGAATTCCAAATAACAATAGGCGGCAGGCGAAGCCATCAATACGCTATCGAACCGGTCTAATATGCCTCCATGTCCGGGCAGGATATTACCGGAATCCTTTACCCCTAAAGTCCGCTTCAGGAGCGATTCGGTCAGGTCTCCCCACGTGGCGAAAAGGACGATGGCCACGGCCAGTCCCAGCCAATGAAGGCGATTGATTTCCGGTGCGTACCAGGCAAAGCCTTGGGAAGCGATCAGGACAATTACCAACCCTCCCCAGAATCCTTCCCATGATTTCTTGGGGGATATGCGTTCAAATAGTTTTCTTTTTCCAAAAGCCGAGCCTACCAGGAATGCGCCTGTATCGTTCAGCCATACGAATACGAAGATAGCAAGAATGAATAGGGGCGTGTAGAGCGGCATATTGGCGGAATTCCCGGGATGAACCGCGATGAAGTTCAGCAACGAGAACGATCCGGCGCAATAGATTTGTGCCAGAAGCGTAAAAGCCCAGTTGTTGATAGGATTGGCGGCTTTCGTGTATAGTTCGTGGATAAAGATATACATCAGGAATAGTATATAAGGCAGGAAAGTGAGGCTGTCGGCCAATCCGCTTGCCTTCAAGAAGCAGGCAAAAAAGAGGTACATCCCTCCCAGCGTGCTGATGATACGGTGCAGCGTGGCATTTTCGTAATGCTTCAGCAGCCCGTAGAACTCCCATAAAGCGAGCCCTGTTATGATGCAAAACAGGGCTGCGAACGAATAGACGTTGTAAAAGATTCCTCCTAACAGGACGCCTACGAATATGATTCCCGTAAGGGTTCTTTTTATGAAATTATTCACAGATGATTTGTTTTTTAGCTGTTTTCTTCTTCTTTTTCGTCTTTTATCTCTTTATCTTCTTTCTCTTCCTGCTCTTTCTTCGCTTGTTCTTCCTTTTCCTGGCTTTCCAAAATCTCTTCTGATCGGGAAACCCACGGACGCTTTCCGAAGATATGCTCTACATCCTCACTATAGATAACTTCACGTTCCAATAAGACATTGGCCAGTTGATTATGCCCTTGGGCGTTCTCTGACAAGATCTTCTTTGCCCGTTCATATTGTTCGTTGATGAGGTGCTGTACTTCCTGGTCGATAAGCCGTGCCGTCTCTTCGCTATAGGGCTTGGTGAAGCCCCATTCCTGACCGGTTGAGTCGTAATAATTCAAGTTAGGCATCTGGTCGCTCATACCGAAGTAAACTACCATTGCGTAGGCCTGCTTGGTCACACGCTCCAAATCGTTGGAGGCTCCGGTCGAGATATGTCCCAGGAACAACTCTTCGGCGGCACGTCCACCCAGAAGGGCACACATTTCGTCCTGCAATTGTTCGCGAGTCGTGATTTGCCGCTCTTCCGGCAAGTACCAGGCGGCTCCTAACGCCTTGCCTCGAGGGACGATAGTTACCTTAACCAGCGGATTGGCATATTCCAATTTCCAGCTGATTGTGGCGTGTCCGGCCTCATGGATAGCGATATTCCGGCGTTCGTTTTCGGTCATCACCTTGCTTCGGTTTTCCAATCCGCCTACGATACGGTCTACTGCATTCATGAAGTCCTCTTTCTGTACGAATTTTTTTCCGTTTCGGGCGGCTATCAATGCCGCTTCGTTACACACATTGGCGATGTCCGCACCCGAGAATCCCGGGGTTTGGCGTGCCAGTAATTCGGGGTCAACCGATTCGTCTATCTTGATCGGACGGAGATGAACCCCGAAAATCTGCTTGCGTTCGTTCAGGTCCGGTAAGTCCACGTGAATCTGCCGGTCGAAGCGTCCGGCACGTAGCAGCGCTTTGTCCAAGATATCGGCCCGGTTGGTGGCGGCCAGGATGATGACCCCGCTGTTCGAGGCGAAACCATCCATTTCCGTCAATAACTGGTTCAACGTATTTTCCCGCTCATCGTTACTGTTCATGTTGGCATTTCGTCCGCGGGCACGACCTACGGCATCTATTTCATCGATAAATACGATGCAGGGGGCTTTCTCTTTAGCCTGACGGAACAAGTCGCGTACGCGAGAGGCACCTACGCCTACAAACATTTCCACAAAGTCAGAACCGGACAAAGAGAAGAAGGGTACGTTAGCTTCACCGGCCACGGCTTTGGCCAATAAGGTCTTTCCTGTACCCGGAGGGCCTACCAGCAAGGCACCCTTGGGGATTTTGCCTCCTAATTCGGTGTACTTGGCAGGATTCTTCAGGAACGAGACAATTTCTTCGACCTCCTGTTTGGCTCCGGCCAGTCCGGCTACATCCTTGAAGGTCACTTTGGTCGTACTGTCCTTGTCGAAGATTTGCGCTTTGGCTTTTCCTACGGAGAACACATTGCCTGGACCTGCACCCACTCCTCCGGACATCCTTCGCATCAGGAATATCCATACGAGAAGCAATAAAATCATTGGCCCGAATGAGATGATGAAGCTCCAGATGGCATCATCCGACTCCTCGAACCGGACTTGGGTATCAATATGATTCTGGGTAACCGCCTGGTCGTAAAAGTCGGAGAACTTGTCTGCCGATGGTATCTTAATATATACTTTGGGCGCCACTGTGCCCGGTTGGGGCATATTGTCGGTGAATACTTCGGCCACTTTGTTGCTCTTTACGGTAGCTTCGACAACATTCTTCTTGTTGAAGACCACCATCTCCTCGAAAGCATTGTCTTTCGTCAGTTTTTGGAACTCGGTCCAACCCAGCTCTTTGGTGCTAGTCGTATCATTCGACATATAAAGGGCAACCAGCATGACCAGAATCAGTCCGTACATCCAGTAAAAGTTGAAACGGAACATCTTCTGCTTGTTGCCGTTATTGGGTGTATTCGGTGTATTACTGTTGCTATTGTTTTCCATACTTATAATATATTATGTATATTGTTTTTAAGTTTGTAAGTTTTTGGGAGTTCATAAAACATAAAACTTATAAACGTGTCCAACTCAAGAATTAAAAATATAGGGTTATTCTACATTGGGGATGGCTTTGACTTTGGCATCCTCCCAAAGCGTTTCCAGATTGTAAAACTTACGCCTTTCTGGCAAGAAAATATGTACCATGACAGTTCCGTAATCCATGCCGATCCATTCGGCACGCTGTTCTCCGTCTATCGAAAGCGTCTTCTCACCGGCCTCTTTGCGGGCAAATTCCCAGACCGAGTCGCATAAAGCTGCAACTTGGGTAGGTGTGTTTCCTTCACCAATCACCATATATTGGCAAATAGCTCCCTCAAACGGAGTTAAATCAACAATTACGATATTTTTTCCTTTCTTTTCCTGCAAGCCATGTACGATGGCCTGTACTAAAACTTGTGTTTGATCCATTCTATTGTTTTAAAATTCAACTCTACTAATCGAAGTTGCAAATATACTTGTAATATCTTGAATATAGAATATTTATTTCCTATTTTATTTGGATTGATTCTATAATCATGTATCAAAAACAGCTTAAGACCGGAAATGTTCACTTCTTTAGGATGAAATAACTAAAAATTTTGCCTTAAATGTTTGTTCGTTCCGAAAAAGTGCTTACCTTTGCATCCGCAAACAAGAGGTTTGCGCTTTTGATTAATTGTTCTATGGTGTAATGGTAGCACAACAGATTCTGGTCCTGTTTGTCCAAGTTCGAATCTTGGTAGAACAACAAAAGTTTTCCAATTATTAGTTTTTTTGTTCTATGGTGTAATGGTAGCACAACAGATTCTGGTCCTGTTTGTCCAGGTTCGAATCCTGGTAGAACAACTCTTTTCTTTATCTTCTCTTTTTTTATTATTTTCTGTATATTGTGCTTCAATCAAATCAAAATATCCCAAAAGCGTTGAGGCAGATAGATATTATCCACTTTGACAGCTTCTTTAAATAAAGGTGCTATCTCCTCCGGCCGAAAGCCGGCAATGCCACAGCCGATTTCCGTAACTAAAAATACCAACTCCGGATGCGATTGGGCAAACTGAATAAATTCATCCACGTAAGGAGAAATTGTCTCGACGCCTCCTTGCATAGTCGGAATAGCATATGTTTGTCCCTGTAAACCGACACCTTGCCCCCAAATAGCTCCCCATTTCTTATAAGCCAAAAGAGCAGCACCGCCTCCATGTTGTCCGCCTAAATTACTACCGAACACAAATATCTCACCTGCTTGCAGGTCCTTAATGTATGAAGGGGTGGTTCGATTACGCCCTTGATTTTGTTTCACATTGAATATCATAGCATCATAATTTATTGATTTCACTTACATAAAGTATGTTCATGATCTTACTTTTAAACTTTTCAATTGTTATATAGCCTCTTTTAAAGCAGACAGTCTAAAAGTAGGTTTTATGAAATATATAATTATACCGTTAATACAAAATTAGTATAAATAAATTCATTTATAATCATAACCATCCAAATAAATACCTGTATTTTTATTACCAAGCCCCATACATTATTGTGGCGACTTGCTCTCCTTTCTTTAATTCAATAGAAAGAAATCCATCGTCATTTTCACTTTCCCCTGACGGGACAGGAAAGCCGTTTCCCCATGTTCTATCATATTGATAAGCATTTCCTTTTTTCTTCCAATAAGAATCAGGCAGATTGCATAAGCTATCCAATTCATGATAGAATACATCAGATGGAACATTATCAAACTCTATTACCCGAAAATTTGAGAAATCTCCTGTAAAACTTGGGTTATCCGGATAGTAATGCTTTGTAGAGAATTCTGGAAAATTCACCTCTGTTATACGGGATATATCCTCACTATCTGAATACATAAAATACCGGTCTATTTCTCCCCAAGCACATAGAGCTACAATAAATAGATACAAATATAAGTAGCCAAACAAAGGAGAAATCAATAACAAAACAAGCCTCACTAGCTTTCTCCCTATCCCCCAACGTTTGGATAGATAGTAATATAAAGGGGATAGGGTGAGCCAGCTTAGGATGAGAATTATATAGCGAAATGTTTTTTGCATAATTCAAGTTTATGAAAAAGGGTTCAATATTATTCATTTACAAATATTCGTTCATAATCCGCTCGGCTCAATACGGTATCAAACAAACCGACATTCTCGTCTTCGTGTTTATTAATTCCCGTATATTCCAAACTGGCATCTTCATACCGCTTGAACTTATATATGGCATCATTCATTAAGGCACTATTAAATATACCTAATGAAACTAACAATTCAAAGTCTTTCAACGTCAAACCCGTTACTTTTTTAAATAATCCCGGCTCCAATTGTGTAATTACATCCTTTAGGCTTCGCTCCCGATAGTCAGTCAGATACATAAAGACGGGAATACGGGTTGCAAATTTAATCAATTTCTCTTGTATTTTTTTACGCAAGCTTTTGTATTCTTTTTCTTCTTCGGTTAATTCTTTCTTCTTTGCTTTTGAGATTTCTTTGTCATTGGCTTCTTTCTTCGCTTTCTTTACGGCTTCCGATTTATTGATAATCGTTTCAATATCCTGATTCAGATTGCGGAATCCCTCTATTTTCATCAACGCATTCAGGGCATCCGGATTATTCATCAAACGGCGAAGCGTATCGTTATCTACATTGACCAACAAAGCGCTTTCCCATCGACGGGCAAGCAAGGTGGCACTGGTTCCGCTCATGGCTATGTCCAAAATCCCTGCCGCATCAATTCGCTTCATATGGCTGCCGTCGTAGGCTAAGACGGGTAAGAAATGGATGAAATCCTCTACTTTCTTCTCTGGATTGAATTCATCTACATTCAATCGACAACTATAATCTGCTATTTGTCGCAAAGCCCGGTCTGGTGCGAAGTCGAATACATAACATTCCTCCTTTAAAATCTCTGTTTTATTGGGTGATTGGCCATCAAGGTTCGTGATCGTCCACGGACTTTGTACCCGAAAAGCTGCTTGGAAATAAGTCTCTGGACTGGAAGAATTACGCAACATAAAAATACCCGTCCATGGCTTCACTGTTACGCCGGTTGTCAGTTTTCCACAAGAAAGGGTGATTGTCTTTGTTTTTAACGGATTGCCCATCGCTTCCCAAACAGGAGGCAGTGCCTCTACACCGATACCTGCATCTGTACCGGCGGCAACTACAACCCGATAATCATGATAAAAACTATTCTGCCTTTCATCCAACAAATTACGCATCGCATAGCAAGAAGAAACAGATGGCAGGAACCAAAATGTATGTGTCAAAGTACGAAGTAATGGGGCATGAGAGAAGGGCATAGGTGGGCGTTCCGTCCTCAATTTTAAATCAGACACAATGTTTTCCGTATATGCTCCACGTATCAAATCAAGCCATTTTTGTACTTCATCTTCATAAATGAAATGAGCATCCTCGTCTTCCCCTTCAGCAGAGAAGAATACATTCAGGTCAAATTCGTTAAATTCGCCTGCTATGGCTACCGAACGAATAGCATCCGGCATTTGATAGGTCATCATCACCATACGGGGTAAAGAGGCATACGGATTGTTTTCTCCTTCCCATTCTGTTTTTGCCCGTTGCTCGTCCGAATAGGTCCAATTGTACATCTCTTCTTCTATAAACTCTCCTGTTTGAATAGCTCTAAAAGGTGTACCTGAAAGATATAAATAAGCATTAGTGGTAATCGGAATAATTTCTTCATCGAAATAATCTATTCCTTCACCCTGCGCAAACTCGATTTCTTTTTTCTCTTCGTTTTCAAACAAGTCTTTTGCCTTCTCTCGCCAAGCTCCGTAATGGTATTCATCGACAATGACGCAATCCCAATTGGTCAGGTGCACCCATTCGTTCCGGGTCTTGATGCCGCCGGTCTGTCTGTTCTTTCCTAAGAAATCTTGGAAAGATCCAAAACATACCACAGGGCGTTTCCTATCTATCCGTCCCGGGTCCAATCCGTTTTTTGAGGAGATGAATTGCCAGCCTTCAAAATCGACATGGGCTTTCAAATCCTCCTCCCAGGCACTTTGTACGGCCGGTTTAAAGGTCATTACCAGTAATCGTTTCCACCCCATCCGTTTGGCTAACTGATAAGCTGCAAAGGTTTTACCGAAACGCATTTTGCAATTCCAGAGGAAATGGGGTGCTTTCCCCTTGTCTTCTCGTTGGTATCGATTGAAGTATTCGGCAGTCTTTTCTACGGCTCTCTCTTGCTCAGGGCGCATAGCGAAAGTCTCTGTCCGCTGCTCCTCGTTTTCTCTCCGTTCTCGAATGGCGAGAATGGCAGCTTTCACATCTCGTACCGAACAACGAAACCATTCGCCATTGGGATTTGCATAACCATGACGACGTAAATAGCGATGCACCTCATGGTCGGTAAACGAAGTGCCGTCATTCCGCATGGCATTTTCTTCTAAACGAATACGATAAGGCGGCCTGCCCGGCCGGAGCGTGGGATATTGCTGGGCTACGCGTTGTTGTACATCCTGTGTAGTATAACCCACTTTCAGTAGTCCGCTGTATTGCGGGTTAGTGTCCTCGTAAGCATAAATCTTCGGATTCGCTTCGGGGCGCAATGGGAAAAAATCTTTTTGTGCCATATCCTTTTTACTTTATGGCACTCTTTGGGGAGATTAAGAAAGAAAATAAATGCTAACAGTTACAAGCAGCGAATAATAAATCAACAATATGCAATTCCTTGTCGTTATACCAATATAATATACGGCATTTGGGATGCGATGGAAATGAGCGGTAAATCCGTTTTCCATCTTCTTTTTCCAACCGCCCGATAGATGGCATCTCAGAAAGATGTTTCACGGTAGCTGTGATATTCTTGAAAAATGTAGCAGCAAACTGTTTATTGGTATTTAGGTAATACCAAAACATTTGGGCATCAAACGCTTTTTGAGCTTTTTTTTGCCATATTACAAGACGCTTTCCCATCGTGCGAACATTTTATCCACTTCTTCTTGCGTGCATTCCCCGCTTGCTTCCGATTCAGCAATGATACGCTTCAAGTTCTCCTCCGTTTCATAAACGTCGGAGGGAAACGGCTCATTTACCAAGAAGTTCCGGGTTTCCAAATATTGGATAAAGTCTTTATCGAAGTGCTTGTACGCGAAGTCTCTTGCTTTCCGGTAACGCTCCTCGAAATTCTCTTTTGCTGGAGTCGGCGTATAGGCTACTCGTTGATAAGCCACTACCGGTTCTTCTACTTTTGTCTCAGATGATTCTATCTGTTTATACGATTTCTCAGCCATATCCCATTTTGTATCAGATTGCAAATATAGGCAAAAGAGTGCAACCAAGCAACCTTTTCTTCCCCAATCTTGTCAAAGAGCGCGTTTGTTTCTTTATCTTAATCCATCGGTCGAATCATGCTTTCGATAAAGGCGATTTCTTCGGCGGTCAGGTTGTATTTCTTGTATAGTTTCTCGTCTGTCCAAGGTTCGGAGAAGTCTTGGAGGGGGATTAAAGAATAGACCTTTTTCGTTGTATCTTGAGTTATCTTTTTTAATCCCAAAAAGAAATGAAAAAATTTTGTCTGTGAATAAGAATATACATTATTCCTTTCTTTTTCACTATCAAAAGGTCCGCACAATAAATATGTTTCTGTACAGCATGTATTTTTATCCGCTAAAATAGGTTTAACCCAATCTTTATTAAAATCGCCATCTCCTATTGCTTTAGGTATAAACAATTTAAACATATCAATCCATTGTTTGTTGTTTTGTATCTTACCTATATTTACATATCCTACTTTTCGTTGCGCATATATTTTTATACTATGAGGTATTTCATTCTCTGAAAAATCCAAATAATTAGTTGGAAATCCAAACGGTTTACGGGAACTAATTATCGTATCAAATGTTTTTTCTCTATACCGTTTTACTTTTCTCAAAATCAAAATCGCCTCATTGTATCTAATCAATGTATCCATTTTTTCTTCCAAAAGAGGACGCTTCATTTCTGAAACTTTCTTATCACTTTTATAAGAGCAAAACAAACAATCACCTTTATATTTTTTATTCCATAAAAAATAACAAACTCCTCCCTTTATGTTGTAATGACCTAATGAAGGAAAACAATCATAAGAATCAATAAAATCATGAATTTGCATAATCCGAGTATCATGAAGCATATCCATACGAAATTCATCTAAGCCTTTTCCTCCTGCATACCATCGTGCGGGAATAATAAAGCACATATATTCTGGATTTAGATTCTTTGCACTCATCACAAATTTCTGATATATAGGTTTCGCACTTGCTCCATTTCCCCCATCACTCAATTGATACGGCGGATTCCCAATAATTACGTCAAATCTCATATTGAATATCTTTTCTGGGTTATTTGTATGAATAAATTGATACGCATAGCTTTCCGATTCGTCCCCGCGGTCATAGACCTCTTGGCTTGCTCCGCAGAACCGGCAACGTCCTCTTTCCCACGTATGCGATAAGCGGGTGTAACGGATATTCCCCTGTTCGTTATCGAAGGTCGTACAAATGGAATATTTTCCATTCGCTCGTTTGCTACAATAAACACTTCGGCGGGAGAGCAAAGCCGTCAGTTCTGTAATAGCAATGCCATATAACTGCTTGGTGAATATATGGTTGGCCCGTTCCTGTTCGTCTGGTATTACTTCTGCCAATCCATTCATTAGCCGCTTAGCTATCTCGCGTAAAAAGATACCCGTTTTACAAGCGGGGTCGAGAAAGGTAGCGTCGGGATTGTGCCACAATTCTGTGGGTAACAAATCCAACATCTGATTGACCACTGCCGGAGGCGTAAATACTTCGTCGTTGCTCAGGTTCGCCAAGCACGACAATACATCGGGGTTATAATTCGTCTGTCTCATGGCTGTAAAGTTTCGTATAATGTATAGGTGGAAATTCTTTGATGGGTTCCGGAATAAAAGCCGGGTCGTTCTCGTCCGAAAACAAAGCGAATTGTCCGCTATTATCGACCTTGTCCATCGCCTTGTTTTCCGTTAAATCCTTAAACGCGAAGTCCCGCCGCTTAATCATGCCACTTCCATTGATAGCAGACCATTCCGAGAAAACAATCGGATGTTTCTTATCCGGAGTCTGCAAATCCAGCGCATCGCCCCAAAGGATATTTCGCGCAAGGACATAACGGATGCTTTTCAAATAATCTTCCGTATTTACGTTCTCTTCCGGGAAAAGCGATTGGTACTCTTTTAAGAAAATATTGTATAAACGTTCGCGGCATTCATCCACATTGTCTTGCAGGATTTCTATCCCATACGAACTAGTAATCGCTATTAAGGCATACAGTTCCCAGTCCGCCCGATTCTTAGCATACCGACTCCGTACCACTGCCAACTTCCGCTCCAATATCTTCGCCAAGAAGTTCCCATTGCCGCACGCCGGTTCCAAGAAACGGGACTCAATGCGTTCCGTCTCCTCCTTCACCAAATCGAGCATGGCATTCACCTCCCGGTCGGCAGTAAAAACTTCGCCGTGGGCGGAAACGCGAGCTTTGGACTTTATCTGGGATTTACCAGACAAGCCTTCTTTTGTATTGTTCATATTGCGCTATTTTGCAGGCGCATTTGAATTTATTTAGGTATGAAGAAGAGCAAAAGTCAAGGCACAAAAAAACATGGACGAATTCTTATCCATGCTCTTGGGCACTTGGCCTCGCCCTTCCCATACGATAAGTTCCGCCCACGTTATAGCGTAGGCGTTTACTGAACTTATTCTTGTATGGGAAATCTGTCAACGGCCAAGTTTTCAGAGCATACCGAATAAATAGCAAACGCTAATTAATTATTTTCTAATATGTCCGTTTCCCCCTCACCACTCCATAATCGGCGTGGCTCGTAAGAAACGTTACAAAGGTACAAAGATTTGGAAATCTATTTAGTTAAACTTTATTTAATAACATAAGTAAGGCGGTACACTTCTGCAAAAGAAAAGTACCGCCTTGATCTTTATAAGAAAGAAATATTCAATGCTTCATTTCTTCCAATCCGGTTTCTTTAAAATATCTGTCTCGTGCCAACACGGCTATTACTTTCATGTATGATGCTAAAGTATCTCCGTTTTGATACGCATCATCTTTTAGCACTGCTGTTTCTGATTCAGATAAAAACTTTTCCGGATAGACTACAGCTTGTTCTATACAGAAATTATTTATGTCGTAAGCATTTTTATGTTCTACGTTTTCTGTTATCAAAGATTTGATCCGTGTCCAGTTATTCTCAAACATTTTATCTACGCCTAATCGTCGTATCATCTCCCAACCCTTATCCGTTATAGATAAAGGACTATGCGTTTGCGTAAATCCGTCTTTTATCAAGTTCTGTTGTTGGAATATCTTCATGGCTGTTTCCATTTCTTTCGTCAAGAACTTAATAGAAGTTTCAATACGTGTTACTGCATTATCATGTGCATACATCTTTTCCTGATGTTTATTACAGGGCAAATCGTCAATATGTTTAACCTTCACATATATTTTATAGCACCATATGGAAAGGAATATAATCCCTATAATCAAGGCGCACATAATAAATACAGATAAACCGAAATTATCTATAATGAATTTGTTGAAGGCTTCTTCCATGACCTATTTTTTATATTGGTTTTGTTGGCAAAGGTAATAAAAAGGAGAAGAATATAGTATAAGTCGTTTTATAAATTGCATTATAGGAGAAATTTCCAGATCAATATATTAAAAGTGAGATTAGCTGCATTTTTTCCCCTATTCTTACCCCCAAATAAAAATATATTCATTAGCATCTAAAAATAAATTACTTACAATAATCATAAGTTATTCTGGTAGAACAACTTGTAAACTTATTAAACCGCTTATTATCCTACTTGATAATAAGCGGTTTTTTTGTTCGCCAGCATGAACATAATCTAACCGGTGCAAGTCTATAATACGCCCGATAGCGGGAAGGGTATAACCAAGAGTAAGGGGAGCATCGTGAGTTGGAATCTGAAGGAAGCTGGCGGCAAACATCTGGTCTGACGAAAGGGAACTTGATACAAGGCTGGTGGGTATGGATGAGATTACAAAACAAATCAAAGGCCGATAGCTATACGGGAATGCCCTAAGTAAATCAAGCAGGTATAAAATGGAAAAGAGAGGGCTAAGAAAAGATAAAGCCGATAAAGATTGTCTTTATCGGCTTTTGATGTCGGGGTACCAGGATTCGAACCTGGGACCCCCTGCTCCCAAAGCAGGTGCGCTAACCGGACTGCGCTACACCCCGTTTTTCTCAAATGCGATGCAAAGGTACGACTTATTTTGGAATATCCAAATATTTATTGGAAAAACTTTCAAAAGAATTTATTTTTTTCCTCTTGTGAAACGTTTTTGTTATGTACCTTTGTGCCGATTTTAAGTAAAAGATATATTAAGTTTGTTCAACTTGAGCTTGCGAAAGTTGAATTAAATGACTAAAGATTTATCAGTATGAATTTTAAACACATTTTGCCGGCGGCTCTTGTGGCATTAGCTATGCTGACGGGGTGCGGCAATCAGAAAAAGGCGGAAACGCCTGTCGGGATTGACCTGGCAAATTTAGACACTACTGCGGTGGTGGGCGAAGACTTTTATCAGTATGCATGTGGTGGGTGGATTAAAAGTCATCCGCTTACAGCTGAATATTCCAGTTTTGGTGTATTCAATGTGTTGAACGAGAAAAACCGGGAACGTCTGAACGAATTGTTCGAGTCGTTGGCTTCCCAGCAAAACGCACCGGGCAGCGTAGCCCAGAAGATTGGCGATCTTTATACATTGGCTTTGGATAGCGCGAAATTAAATGCAGAAGGGATAGCGCCTATCCAGGAACGAATGAAGCAGATAGCCGGTATAAAAGATAAGGCAGAGATTCTTCCGTTGACGGCTGAGTTATACCGGGATGGCATCAGTTGCTATTTCTTCAGCTATGTAGGGGCGGATATCAAGAATAGCAAGATGAATCTGTTCCAGCTTTATCAGGGTGGCATCAATTTGGGTGAGAAAGAGTATTATTTGGATAATGATTCCGTAACAACGAATATCCGTGATAAATACAAACAGCATATTGTAAATGTGTTCCGATTGGCCGGATTTGATGACGCTACGGCCCGGCAGAAGATGGAGGCGGTGATGGAAATCGAGACCTCTATCGCGAAAGTTTCTTTAAGTGCGACCGAACAACGTGACCCTGCGGCCAATTATCATAAGATGACTTATGATGAATTCAAGAAAGAATTTGCGGGTCTGGATTGGGATGTTTATCTGAAGACATTGGGTGCCCAAGGGGTAACGGAATTGAGTGTAGGACAAATCGAACCTCTCAAGGAGGTGATTCGTCTGATCAATACCTTGCCTTTGGAGAAACATATAGCTTATTTGGAATGGAATCTGATTGATGCGGCTTCCAATTATCTGAGCGATGACTTCGTGGCCGAGAATTTTGATTTCTATGGCAAGACACTTTCCGGTCGTCAGGTGAACCAGCCGCGCTGGAAACGTGCCGTGGCTAATACCAACAGTATGCTGGGCGAGGCTGTAGGCCAGATGTATGTAGAGAAATACTTCCCGGCTGAGGCAAAGACCCGTATGCTGGAGTTGGTCAAAAATTTGCAGGTGGCTTTGGGTGAACGTATCCAGGCTCAGGATTGGATGAGTGATACGACCAAAGTGAAGGCGATGGACAAACTGAATGCTTTCCATGTGAAAATAGGTTATCCGGACAAATGGAAGGATTATTCATCCCTGAATATCCAGAAAGATTCTTATTGGGCCAATGTCTGCCGGGCCAATCAATGGCAGATGGCGGATATGATCGGGCGGATCGGTAAGCCGGTTGATACGGAAGAGTGGCACATGACTCCGCAAACCATCAATGCTTATTATAATCCGACAACAAACGAGATCTGTTTCCCTGCCGCAATCCTTCAATATCCGTTCTTCGACTTGAACGCGGATGATGCCTATAATTATGGTGCGATAGGGGTGGTTATCGGACATGAGATGACCCATGGATTTGATGATCAGGGACGTCAGTTTGATAAGGATGGAAATCTGACCGATTGGTGGACTGCCGGAGATGCCGAGCGTTTCAAAGAGCGTGCGCAGGTGATGGTTGATTTCTTCAATACGATTAATGTGTTGCCTGATTTGAAGGCGAATGGAGAATTGACATTGGGCGAGAACTTGGCCGACCACGGAGGCCTGATGGTTTCTTTCCAGGCTTTCCGGAATGCGACAAAAGACAATCCGCTGGGTGTGATCGACGGGTTCACTCCGGAACAACGTTTTTTCCTTTCGTATGCCGGTGTATGGGCTGAGAATATCCGGGACGAGCAGGTGCGTGTTTATACGAAATCTGATCCTCACTCGATGGGCAAATGGCGTGTGAATGGTGCGCTTCCTCATATCCAGGCGTGGTATGATGCTTTTGGAATCACGGAAAAAGATGCCATGTATATTGCTCCGGAGAAGCGGGTAACGATTTGGTAGAAAACGGAAGCTATGTATTATTGGTTCTTATTTTGTAAGGATAAATTATTATTGGAAAGGCAAGGCGATAAATATGCCTTGCCTTTTTGGGAAGAACCTCCGGTACCGGTAGACCGGCCTTTCGAAGTGGCCTTCCAAGAAGGGGTGCCAGCCCGTGCCGCATCGGTGCCGGATGAGGTGAAGGTGGAAGATGATTTTCTTTGGGTAGGCTTGCGGGCAAGCTGGGATTATTTGCCCCGCGAATGGTATAAACGGGCTGGAAAGGCTTTTCAACTGGTGCATTGGGATCGGAATTTCCATTTTTGTCCGGCTTGTGGACGCCCGTTGGCATTCCATACGTTGATTTCCAAATATTGTGATGTGTGCAAGCAGGAGTATTATCCGGTGATTCATCCGGCTATTATTGTGTTGATACGAAAAGGGGATGAGCTTTTGTTGGTACATGCCCGGAATTTTAAAGGGAGTTTTCATGGACTGGTAGCCGGCTTTCTGGAAGTAGGAGAGACTCTGGAACAATGTGTCCGAAGAGAAGTGCTGGAAGAAACGGGATTAACCATTAAAAATATAACTTACTTTGGAAGTCAGCCTTGGCCTTACCCCAGCGGATTGATGGTGGGCTTTTTTGCCGATTATGAAGGGGGGACGATTAAGCTCCAGGATGATGAATTGAGCGCAGGATCCTTCTTTTCGAAAGAGAACCTTCCCGAATTACCTCAGAAGTTGAGTATAGCTCGGCGGATGATCGACTGGTGGCTTGCCGGAGAGAAGGGCGAGAAGCCGGAATTTTAAATACGTATTTCCTATCTGTTTGAAATTATTATTAACGTATTTACTAAAAATATTTGCATAATAAGTGCAAAAACATTAAATTTGTAACGTTGATAACACTTAAAACAGATGCCTTATGGAAAATCGCTTTTTAGGATTGCTTGAAAAAAGCGTGAAGACGCATTGGAATTTGCCGGCATTCACGGACATGGGGGGAGATACTTATTCTTATAAAGAGGTAGCCCGATGGATGGAAAAGCTGCATATCCTTTTGGAAAAGGCAGGAATCCGGCCGGAAGACAAGGTCGCTCTTGTGGGTGCCAATTCCGCCCATTGGGCTATCTGCTTTTTCGGAATACTTGCCTATGGGGCGGTTGCGGTCCCGATTCTTCACGAATTTAATACAGATAATATCCATCATATTCTAAACCATGCAGAAGCCAAGGCCTTGTTTGTATCGAAATCCAGCTGGGAAAAGCTGGATGAGCAAGCGATTCCCCATATACAATTAATAGTTTGTTTGGATGATTATTCGTTGATAAAGTCAACAAGCCGGGAGGCACGGGATGCCATATACAATATGGATGAATTTTTTTGTCAGGCTTACCCGGATTTTACCCCCGAAGCGATACATTATTATATAGAAGACCCGGAAAAGTTGGCGGTGCTGAATTATACATCAGGTACGACCAGCTCTTCGAAAGGGGTGATGCTCCCTTATCGGAGCTTATGGAGCAATACCCAGGTAGCGGCCGATAGGCTTCCTTTTATACATGCCGGAGATAATATTGTATGCCTGTTGCCGATGGCGCACATGTATGGACTGGCTTTCGAGGTGCTCAATTCGTTTAATAAGGGATGCCATGTGCATTTTATCGTAGGAAGACCGGCTCCGCAGATTGTGGCGCATGCTTACCAGACAGTTCGTCCTCGCTTGATTCTGGCGGTTCCGCTTATTATAGAGCGCGCGGTAAAGAATTATATTTTTCCGGTGGTAGGCAAACCGTTGGCGCGTTTTTTGTTGCGGGTGCCTTATGTGAGTGCTCTTATCCGTGAGCGGATAGCAGACGGATTGAACAAGGCATTTGGCGATAATTTTGAGGAGTTGGTTATTGGCGGGGCGGCTTTGAATAAAGATGTGGAACGTTTATTGCGTGCCATTCATTTTCGGTATACGGTAGGATATGGCATGACCGAGTGTGGTCCGTTGATTGCCTATGCCCAATGGGATGAGTTTAAGCCGGGATCGGTTGGGAAGATTATAGACCGTATGGAGGTGCGTATCGAATCGGATGATCCTAAGCGTAAGGTAGGCGAGATATGGGTAAGGGGTATGAATAATATGTTGGGGTATTATAAGAATCCGGAGGCTACATCAGAGGTGATGACTCCAGATGGCTGGATGCGGACGGGTGATCTGGGTACGGTTGACGCGGATGGATTCCTGTTTATCCGGGGAAGGTGCAAGACGATGATTTTAGGTCCGAATGGTCAGAATATCTATCCGGAAGAAATAGAAAATAAATTGAATAGCTTACCGCTGGTGGTTGAGTCGCTTGTTGTGTCGGATGGCAAGAAGTTGACGGCTCTTATCTATCCGGATTGGAAACAGATAGATTCGTTAGGCATGACCTCTCACGATGTAGAGCGTGAGATGGAGCAATATGTCAAGCAGGTGAATCGCTGTGTTCCACGGTATTGCAAGATTTCCAGATTTGAGGTGCGTAAGAATGATTTCGCAAAGACCCCCAAGAAGAGTATTAAGCGTTATTTGTACCAGAAGCCTTTAAGCTGAATGCGGATTTTTGCTTGTATCCTTTCTGTCCGAGCCTGCCTTTTTAAGGAATCCGCCTAATTTTTGGATATATATTCGTGCGTTATCGGATTATTGGTTACCTTTGTAAAAACTTAAATTATATAACATGAAACGAAATGTATTAATTTGTGCCTTGGCTTTGCTGGGAAGTGGTGCTTTTGCCCAACAAAGCGAGTGGCAAGATCCTAATGTGAATGCAATTAACCGAGCTCCGATGCACACGGATTATTTTGCGTTCAAATCTGAAAAAGCAGCGTTGGAGGGATGCCGGTTAGCTTCCGATAAATATATGACGCTGAATGGAACATGGAAATTCAATTGGGTGGAGAATGCTGACCAACGCCCGACTGATTATTACAAGACAGACTTCAACGATAAAGGTTGGGACGATATACAGGTGCCTGGCGTTTGGGAGTTGAACGGCTATGGTGACCCGATTTATGTGAACGTAGGCTATGCTTGGCGAAGCCAGTATAAGAACAATCCTCCTTATGTACCGGTGGTCAATAATCATGTAGGAACTTATCGGAAAGAAATCGAGCTTCCATCGGATTGGAAGGGAAAGCAGATCATGGCGCATTTTGGTTCGGTAACTTCCAATATGTATCTGTATGTGAACGGTAAGTTCGTGGGATATAGTGAAGATAGCAAACTGGAGGCGGAGTTTGATTTGACCAAGTATTTGAAGCCGGGAAAGAACTTGATTGCGTTCCAGGTGTTCCGCTGGTGTGACGGAACCTATTTGGAAGATCAGGATTTCTACCGTTATTCGGGTGTGGGGCGTGATTGTTATTTGTATGCCCGTGAGAATACGCACATTCAGGATATACGCATTACTCCGGATCTGGATGCGCAGTACCAGAATGGTTCTCTGCAAATAGACCTTCAGATAAAAGGAAAGGCTGTAGTTGATTTGAAGTTGCTGGATAAGTCCGGAAAGGAAATCGCCTCTTCGCAGGTGAACGGTTCCGGGGCGCAATCGGTAAATATGCAGGTCAGCAATCCGTTGAAGTGGACGGCCGAGACACCGAATCTCTATACGCTGGTGGCTAATCTGCAACAAAATGGAAAGGTATCTGAATCGATTGTCCAAAAAGTGGGTTTCCGTAAGATTGAGATGAAAAATTCGCAGATTTGGGTGAATGGTCAGCCTGTTTTGTTTAAAGGAGCGAACCGCCACGAGATGGATCCGGATGACGGATATTATATATCCAAAGAACGGATGATTCAGGATATCAAGCGTATGAAAGAATTGAACATCAATGCGGTTCGTACGTGCCACTATCCGGATAATAGTCTATGGTATGACTTGTGTGACGAGTATGGCTTGTATGTAGTGGCTGAAGCAAATATCGAATCGCATGGTATGGGTTATGGAGATGAGACTTTGGCAAAGAATCCGCTTTATGCTAAGGCGCATTTGGAACGTAATCAGCGTAATGTGCAACGCGGTTATAACCATCCTTCCATCATATTTTGGTCGTTGGGTAATGAGGCTGGATTCGGCCCGAACTTCGAGGCTTGTTATAAATGGATTAAGGCAGAAGATAAGACTCGCCCTGTCCAATATGAACAGGCCGGAACGAATGACTATACAGACGTGTTCTGTCCGATGTATTACGACTATAAATCGTGCGAAGAATATGCGAAAGGAGATATAGATAAACCTTTGATTCAATGCGAGTATGCTCATGCGATGGGTAACTCGCAAGGCGGATTCAAAGAGTATTGGGATTTAGTACGCAAATATCCGAAGTACCAGGGCGGATTTATTTGGGATTTTGTAGATCAAGCTGCGCGTTGGTACACGAAAGACGGAAAAGAATTTTATGCGTATGGAGGTGATTACAATCCGTATGATGCATCCGATAATAATTTTAATAACAATGGCTTGATTGGTCCGGATCGTATTCCGAATCCTCATGCCTACGAGGTGGGGTATATTTACCAGAATATTTGGGTAAATCCGGTGGATTTACAGAAAGGTGAGATCTCTATATATAACGAGAACTTTTTCAGAGATTTAAGTGGTTATTATGCAGAATGGAATCTGCTTGTAGAGGGTGAACCTGTACAATCGGGTATCATTACGGATCTGAATGTAGCTCCTCAGAAAACGGCCAGTCAGAAGTTAGGCTATTCTTTAGAGGGAATTTGTCCGGACAAGGAGATATTGCTCAATATTTCTTTCAAATTGAAAGATAGTGAGACGTTGCTTCCGGCCGGATATCCGGTAGCAAAACAGCAATTGGTCGTACGTGGCTATAAAGCTCCAGAGAAGCTGTTGGTTGAGCCGGTGATTGCTCATGATGAGACTCCTGATCCGGTGGTTGAAGATAATGATCAATTCTATCTGATCGTGAAAGGTGAGAATTTCCAGATCGATTTCGAACGCCGGAACGGGTTATTGAGCTTGTATGATGTGAATGGCCGGTCTGTTTTGCAGGAAGGATCTCAATTAAGACCTAATTTCTGGCGTGCTCCGACGGATAACGATATGGGTGCCGGATTACAACAGAAATATGTTGTCTGGAAAAATCCGAAATTGGAATTGACGAGTCTGGAACATAAAACGGAAGAGGGCAAGGTTGTCGTGACGGCCCAATATGATATGCCTGATGTATCGGCTAAGCTGGCTTTAAATTATCGCATAGATAAAGAAGGTGCTATCGAAGTTACGCAGAGCATGACTACAGATAAAGGGGTAAAGGTCCCGAATATGTTCCGTTTTGGTATGCGCGTGGAATTGAATAAGGAGATGACGCACATTCAGTACTACGGACGTGGACCGATAGAAAATTATAGCGATAGAAATAATGCGTCTTTTATCGGCAAATATAGACAGACGGTCGATGAGCAGTTCTATTCTTACATTCGTCCGCAAGAAACCGGTAATAAGACTGACATTCGCTGGTGGAATCAGACTGACAGAGGTGGAAATGGTATCCAGTTGATTGGTTCGGCTCCGTTCTCAGCCAGTGCGTTGCATTATACCTTAGAGTCGCTGGACGATGGTTGGGAGAAAGACCAGCGCCATTCGGAACTGATCCCGCAAACCGATTATGTGAATATGTGCATTGATAAGGCGCAGTCCGGATTGGGTTGTGTGAATAGCTGGGGTACGCTGCCGCTGGAAAAATATCAGTTACCTTATCAGGATTATACATTTACATTTGTCATCAAACCGATTCAGCATCAGTTATAAGTCGGAGAGAGATAGTTGAGGTGAAATAATAAGGCACCGGAACGACCTTTGGGTCAGTATTCCGGTGCCTTTAGTTTTCTTATTATTTCCTGACTACAGGAAGCAAGAGGTAGGAGTGAGCTCCTTTCTGATGATAAATGCGAATATTTTGGCGCATTTCAAAATCCTCTTCCGTGCAGGTATAAGTGTTGATGAACTTTTGCGGATTGCGGTCAATGATAGGGAACCACGAACTTTGGATCTGAATCATCAGCCGGTGACCGGGCAAGAAAGTATGTGCCACATCGGGCAAGACATAACTTACCGGCGTCACTTGTCCCGGCTCAAACGCTTTCGGATGTTCAAAACTTTCCCGATAACGTCCACGGAATAACTCGCCTCGCACCATCAGCTGATAGCCGCTCATCGGGTATTTGGGGTTTTGGAGATAATCTGTTGCTTCTTCAGGATATTTGAAATTTTCTGGGAAGACATCTATCACTTTCACCATAAAGTCCGCGTCAGTACCGGATATTGCCGCTTGAAGATTTACTTCAATGGGTCCGGCCAAAGTAAGGGTATCTTCCAATACAGGGGTCATGAACGTAATGACATCCGGACGTGAAGTGGCGAAACGTTGATCGTCTACCATATATTCCAGAGTGCGGTAGGTTGTCGGGTTGGCTGTATAAGGAACCGGTTTGCTCATATCGGAAATATATTCGGTGTACGATTCATTTTCCGTGGGCATAGAAGTCGACACTTGACCGCCTTCCTGCAAATAGAAAGGAGTGGGGGACATTTCTTTTGACGGCCATTCGTCCAGGAACTCCCATTCATTTTTCCCGGTGTGAAAAACACTGACATGATGCTGAGGTTTTTCTCCTTTTCCTTCCAGGTAATAACGGAAGAAAGGATACTCAATTTCATCTTTATAATAAGCCGATGTGCTTTTCCCGAAATAGAGATTGCCGAACCCTTCAAATGAGCGGCGTGTCCACGCGCCATGCCACCAAGGGCCGAAAGCCAGATAGAGTTCTGTTTCGGGCGATTGCTCCTTGATGGCTTTATAAGTGTTCCATGCACCGTAGCAATCTTCCGAGTCAAACAATCCTCCGGTAACGAGTATGGCCGGTTTTAAGTTATGGCATGAGCGGCGTGCGTCACGTTCTTGCCAGAAAGAATCAAAGTTAGGATGTTCTTTGATAAGGTTCCATAAAGTTTCGGTTGAATCTTGCACAAGAAGATCGGCATCATGGAAAGTCCCTAAAGCGAGAAAATCAGTATAGACATCGTTCTTGACGATTTGCTTCATAATACCTTTTCCGGCATGACGTCCTTCGAGCCAAGGCAGGAAATTGGTCGTTTGAAGAAACGTGAAGGCTCCGTTATGATGGCGGTCATCTCCACGGAACCAGTCTGTGACAGGCCCTTGAGGAGATACGGCCTTGAGAGCGGGATGATTGGACGAAGCTGTCATTGTAGCCTGAAACCCATCGTAGCTGATTCCCCATGTCCCGACCCGCTGATTATTATGGGTGTTGTGGATGAGCCATTCTATCGTATCGTAAGTATCGGTTGATTCATCAATATCTTTGTTTGATTTCCGATTTTTGTTCAGAGGCCGCACCTGAACAAACTCGCCTTCGCTTTTGTGCCTTCCGCGGATATCCTGGAATACGAGGATGTAGTTATGCTCCAAGTAATTCTTCATGGAGCCATCGCGTTTCTTTACAGATCCGCTGAACTGTTCCCCGTAAGGTTCGCACGAATAAGGGGTACGCATCATGAGGATGGGATGCTTCTCGCTGTTATCTTTGGGTTCGTAGATGGCGGTATAAAGTTTCACGCCATCGCGCATCGGGATCATCACCTCGCGTTTTGTGTAATACTGTTTGGCCTTTATCTCCAGGCTATCGACTTTATTTTCTTTTTTCTGAGCAAAAGCCGTTATACTTGCCCAGCCCAGTACGGTAGCAAGTAGAATAAATCGTATCTTCATAAGTGTTTAATTTTTTAAGTTGTTGCAGTGTTCTAATTTATGTAAGAGGACTCATAAACTAATCCACTTGTAACATTTTATTTATCCGTTTTTTGCAGATTCATTATTTTTCGTTTTGGGATGCCTGCATCTTCTCATTCAGATAAGCGATACGTTTTAAAGCCTTGCGCTTGGTCTCTACCATCTGATGGATATCAGTCAGAGCTGTAGCCAGATTGTAAGTGGCGACTAACGCCTTTTTATCTGCCTCGGCCATGTAGATAATATAGGGCTTACCCCCTTTGTATTCCACCCGGATACGTTCTCTGGCATGATCGTAAATGAACTTGATGGCATCTTGTCCGTTTGTACCTTTATATGTGACCACTTCGGTGGTGCTTCCCATATCCTTGAAATGATAGTTTACGCCTCCGTCATAGGGAATTGAAGCCGTTTCAGCATACAGCCCTTCCGGTGTACTTAGTTTGATGGAGGTATGGTTGATAGGATGTCCGCCATAAAAAACGCTTGCCAGATACATTTCTCCGTTTTCATCCACTCCGCATCGTACATAGCACCGCTGGACATTTCTTTCGATCGTTTGCTGCTTCCAGATGTAATTACCAATTTCCTCATAAGCCGAATCCTTCTCGAAAGTAAATCCTGCCTTGAGCGAGTCCGCTTCATGTAACCGGATAGGCATTAGGCTGTCGCAAAAAGCAATATTGCGCTCTGCCTCTTTCAGGTCTACTTGTCGCATAAGCGTCAGAGCCTCTTTCAAGACTCCGACCTCTTTGGGGTATTGCGCCCGTAGGCTATCAATTTCATTTCTTGCCGCGAAGAAGTTATTGCTCTCATAATAAGTACGTGCTTTATCCAGCCGTTCTTGTGCCTCGCGCTTGGCATTATCGCATCCTGTTAATGCGATGGCCAGCATCAAACAAGCTACATAATATTTTTTCATCTTTAGTCCATTGTTTTTATTTGCCACAAAGGTACAAAAACAATTTGTAATCTTTTTTCATTGCGATTACTTCCCTGCGCGTTAATTGCTATTCAGTCGTTTTTGCCTCCGGTCCGCCAGCCATAAGACGAGTAGCCATTCGATGACCGGGACAAGGCCTCCGATGCCGATTGCGCCTATTTCCCAAACTCCCAACCGGTTGTTAGTATAGAAACAGACAAAACAGCAGATAGATCAGCACTTCATGTTCAACAACTTCAGCATCCTTTCCGAACTGATCATGGAAGACCGCCTGTTGGCGAGCTGGCTTTCCTCAATGCCTACTTCTACCTGATGGAAATTCGTTACGAAGGCGCTCTTATCATCACCATTACTCCGGAGCTGAGTAAGGCCCAGGGAGAAATCCCGCCTCTTACGCTCCAACTTCTGGTGGAGAATGCCCTCAAGCACAATAGCTTTTCCGAAGAACGCCCGCTGATGATGAGTTTCTCGGTAGAAGAGGATTACATTGTGGTGAGCAATACGTTGCAGCCTATTGCACGCCAGGTCATCTCTACAGGTATCGGACAACGCAACATCATGGCACGCTACGCGTTGTTGTCGGCCCGCAAGCCTATCGTGGAACAGACCGATGAGGTTTACACTGCAAGTATAACGGCATTGACTACCTCCTTAAGCCTATCGATGGCGAAGAGCTTGCCGCAGCTATCCGAAAAGCCGGAGAGTGGCACCGGACTGCTACCGACGATAACCTTCTCCTTCTGCTCGAACAGATGCAGCGCAGCCAGTTCCGTTACCGCGAGCGGTTCCTCTTACCCTATCGGGATGGTTACAAATCGGTCCTTGTACGCAATGTGAACCATATCTATTCGGAGAACCGGGTTACACAGCTGAAACTGACGGACGGTACGTCGGAAGTAGTCCCGCTCTCAATGGATACGCTTGAAATGCAGCTTGACCCGGACCGTTTCTTTCGCGCCAACCGTCAGTATATCATTTGTGCCGATTGCGTACAGTATGTAGCCAATTATTTCAACGGCAAACTTATTGTCCACCTCAAGGCTTATCCCGATGCAAAAATAGTCGTCAGCCGTGAGAAAGCGGCGGCGTTCAAGGCATGGATGGACCGGTGATTCCGATTGAGATTTCATTATGGCACACTATCGTATCAGAAGTCGTTTTGATCCGGTTAGTTCCCTAAGAGTTTTTCGGCCGCCGGATCTCCCAATTCTTTGGCCTTTAGCAGAGCAGCGCGGGCTTCTTCTGCTTTTCCGCTCCGTTGCAGGCAGATGCCGCGTAAGCGATAGCAGGCGGCAAACTCTGGAGCGATAGCCAAAGCCTTATCGATGCTTCGGAGTGCTTCTTCGTATTTCTTTTGGCGGATATAGATAGATGCCTCTTCGGCCGGATACATGGCGTTTTGCGGAGCGATGTTCATAGCCTGTTGGATATCCTGTAAAGCTCCGTCCAAATCGTCCATGCGGAACTTGGCCTGCTCACGGTAATAGTAAAAGTTGTCATCAACCTTTCCGTTGTAGATTTGGTAATATAAATCATAGTCAGCCACCGCCTCTTTGTATTGCATTAACCGCAATTTCCAGTCGATGCGTTCTAAAACGTAAGGAGCAGCTTCAACGGAAGGAGGGTTACCGCAACAGGCCACCGCGCTGTCTAATAACTGGATGATGTCTCCGATATTGAATCCGATAACCGCTGATTTGGCTTTTGAGGCCATATACCAGCTATTGGCATTGGCTGCATCACTTTGATTAACCGTCATATATTCTTGATAAGCCTGTTCATATTGGCCTTGCGCAAAGTAAATATCAGCTTGCAGTTGGTGATAGGCCGGAATATTTTGGGCTTGAAGAGCTTCAGTCAATACGGCTTGCGCCCGTTCCAGATTCCAATTCGGATTGGTTTTCAGCGTTGTATCAGATACGGCCGCCGAATAAATGAGTTGTGCGGCGTTGTATAGGGCTTCGCTTTTGTTGTCGGATAATTCAATGGATTGTTTTAGGTCCGCTTCAGCTTTTGCGAGACAACCGGCTTGTCCGGAAGCATCAGAAGCCAGTGCCGAACGACGGAACACATAATGGGAGGCTCTGCGCGAATAGCTTTCCCACCAATCCGGGAATGTTGCCACAAAATCATTCAAGGTCTCCAAGAAACTTTTGGCATCTTGTGTGTTTTCAATGATGTATGTGGCGATCTTGGCTTGTTCTCTATCAGCCGGCCAAGCTTTCCGGATGCCTATTGTGCTGTAGGTAGAGTTGAACGCATCTGTAGAAGTAATGGCTAAGCTGTTGGCGTAAGCCGCCGAAACGGCATACGAACAGGCATTCTTTCCGGAAGCATCCTCTTGCGCAAGACCGAAAACCTGTCCCTCTTCATTGCATACCGGTGCGTTGGTCCATCCTACTTGCAAGGGAAATGAGAGCTTATAATAATGGTAAGTCTCTTTCAGTTTGGTCACCTCTTCTACTTTCCCGTTTCCAAAAGATTTGACCTTGCCTTTCTCTTTTACAAACGGAAGGAGATAAGCGGGAGCATTGACCTGAAGAGGTGCTTCTGCCATTTCCAGGCAGCTGACTTTTTTCGGGATTTCGACTTGCAGTTTGATGACGTCATACAGCTCATCGGCACCTAAAACTCGTGAGACCGGATAGGTTTTTCCGTTTGTATCAGTTACGGTGGCTTTGTCTGCCCCTTTGAACAAAGAATAGGCTGAAAGCAATAAACCATCTTCCGTGATGAAGAAACCGGTACCGTTATGCAAAGTTGTTCCATCTGCTTTGTAGGTAGTTATACTGACTACGGCCTTTTTTTGCTTTTCCATCCATTTAGGGGCTTTCTGTTGGGCAAAAACGTTTAAGGCCAAGCTACCCCAAATCAACAAGAATACTATTTTTTTCATGATTCCAAATTATGTAGGTTTGTTTTTATTGTTCAGACTCTCTGTTGGGCGTATGGAGGATGAATGTTGTCGCTCCTATCGTTATGACATCTCCCTCTTCGATGCGTACGATTTCTTTGTCGCCCAGCAATTCATTGCGCAGGAAAGTGCCGGTCAGACTCGGAAAGTCGCGTAATGAGTAGACCAATTCCCCGTTTTTGTTTTCCTTGACATGAATGACACAATGTTTGCGTCCCATACTTGGATCACTGGTGATGATAGGCACGTCTACACCATCCGTGTCTTTATTTCTTCGGCCAACGACGTTGTCCCCTAAAACCAATGGCAAATCTTGCTTGAATGCAAAATTGTTCTCGATAACCGTAATAAATCCGCAAGAAAAATCCGGCTCTTTCACCTCTTTTTCTTGTCCTGATTTTGTACGTACCACTTTCCTTCCTATTTTGATTTTAAATTGAGATGCGCATTGTGGGCAGACCATCGCCACGACCTCTCCGTCCTTATACTTGTTTTCGTCAAACGTTATCTGATAATCACATTTCGGGCAAAATACTCGTTTCATGTTTTTGTTTTTTTATTGTAACTCTTATTTTATCCAACTTTTGCAAGCGCTTAACTTGTTGGTTGACAAGGATTCAGTAAACAAGGTTACACGCTTGGAAACCTATTTGTGTGAATATCTTGTATCAAACGATGTGCGACAAATATCTTGTCTCCTCGTTGATTTGTCTCTTGTCAACTAACTTGAGCTTGCGGAAGTTGAATTATTTCAATTGCAAAAATAACATTTTCTTTTGAGAGACAAGCGAAAAAATGTACAGCTCTTTTATTCCGCGTATCCGACGGATAGTTTGCATCACCCGGGTGAATTAATTGCATCACTTAGGTGATTTAATTGCATCACTTGGGTGAATTAATTGCATCACCCGGGTGATGCAAACTAATTTCGCAGAGGATTTTTCAAGAAAATAGGGGGAATTCAAAACAAAGTTGTATATTTGCCCCTCAATAATGATTCATTTTAAAACTTTAAATAAACATGAAGAAAATAATTGTATCGGCCCTGTTGCTGGCTATGGTATTGCCTTCGGTTGATGCGAAGGACAAAAAGAAAGAGAAGGAGGAGGGATACGTCTTTACTCCGGTGAAAGAGTTGAAAATTACTCCAATCAAGAATCAAAACAGAAGCGGTACCTGCTGGAGCTTCTCGGCGGTTGCCTTTTTGGAATCGGAATTGTTGCGCATGGGCAAAGGGGAATACGATTTGTCTGAGATGTTTATTGTGAGTAAGAACTATAAAGACAAAGGTGAGAAATTCGTTCGTCTGCATGGCGAGTTGAACTATGCGCAGGGCGGTTCGTTTACCGATGTCCTGATGGCTTGGAAAGATTACGGAATCGTTCCGGAGTCGGTGATGAGCGGTTTGCAATATGGTGAGGATATGCATGTACATGGCGAAGTGGAATCGTTGTCACGCGCTTACCTGGATGCAGTAATCAAGAACCCGAACCGCAAGCTTTCTACGGCTTGGAAGAAGGGATTTGACGGAATTATCGATGCTTATTTAGGCGTGGCTCCGGAGAAATTTACGTATAATGGCAAGGAATATACCCCGAAGAGCTTCGCGGCTGAGTTGGGTATCAATCCGGACGATTATGTTTCGTTGACGTCTTATACCCATCATCCGTTCTATACACAGTTCGCTTTGGAAATCCAGGACAACTGGCGTTGGGCTACTTCGTATAATATTCCGATTGACGAGTTGATGCAGGTGTTCGACAATGCCATCAATACCGGTTATACAATCGCTTGGGGGTCTGATGTGAGCGAAAAGGGATTTACACGTAATGGCATTGCCGTTATGCCGGATATCGAATCGATGGAGCGCAGTGGCTCTGACCAGGATCATTGGTTGGGCTTGAGCGCTTCCGAGAAAGAGTCTGAAATCAAGAAGATGCTTGAAAAGCCTTGCCAGGAAATCAACGTAACGCAGGAGATGCGTCAGGAGGCTTATGATAATTATGAGACTACAGACGACCACGGTATGCAGATTTATGGTATCGCCAAAGATCAGACCGGAAAGAAATTCTATATGGTGAAGAATTCTTGGGGTACCGATAATAAATATAAAGGTACTTGGTATGCATCTGAAACTTTCGTGAAGTATAAGACGATGAATATCGTAGTTCATAAGGATGCCATTCCTCAAGCTATCAAAGATAAGTTGGGTATAAAATAAGACTATTGGCTTCAGGTTCCAGAGACAACCTTTGTGGGATCCGTCCGCTGGAACCTGAAGCTGTTCTTTTTTTTTGATTTTTATTTTTTTATAATATCAAGGCTTGTTTTTAAGACTTAAACTCTCTACCTTTGCACCCGTAATCAGAAATGTTTATACAAAATCGCGGAGTGGAGCAGTGGTAGCTCGTTGGGCTCATAACCCAAAGGTCGTCTGTTCGAATCAGGCCTCCGCAACATGATATAAAGAGAATCCGAGGTTTCGGGTTCTCTTTTTTTATGACGTTAGCGAACGGTATCCCAAGAAGTTTTTCGTTTACACTTGGCAGACTTGGGTATTTATACTACTTTTGCAAATAAATCAAGCAAAAAGAGTTTCAAACAGAGAGCATGAAAAAAGAAGAGAATCCGATTTACGCACGTAACACCCTGGAATTTGTTACGGTGGCCTTGGAATATTGTTCGTTTGTAGAGGGAGCATCCCGGAACGGGGCGTATGATTTTGTAGACAAAGCGACAAAAATCCTTCCTTTACTCTACCTGAAAGCGGCACTCTTGCCCGAAGTAGAATCGGACGACATTTATGAGCCGGAGTTTCATGTTACCGAAGATATGTATGAGGCGGTACGTTCCGGAGTAGCCGGATTGCTGGAAGAACGTGACACTTATCTGGATACTTTTCATCAGGATATGCAATATAGCGATACACCGATAGCCGCTTTTATTTCCGAGAATCTGGCGGATGTCTATCAGGATGTGGGGAATTTTGTAGCCCTCTTCCGGACGGGCAACGAGGTGGTCATGCGGGAGTCGGTGGCGTTGTGCTACCAAAACTTCTGTGATTATTGGGGGCAACAATTGTTGAATGCGTTAAAGGCGTTGCATAGCCTGCGTTATGCGGATGAAGAATGGAAAGATGGCAATGACAGATAAGTACCTACATACAATTACCAAAGAGGAGGTGGAAGAGCTTCCGATGGAGCATTTTGACGGACGTATATTCGTGCTGACAACGGAAAGCGAGGCTAACAAGGCCGTAGAGTATCTGCAAAAATACCCGAGGATCGGTTTTGATACTGAGACAAGGCCGAGCTTCCGGAAGGGAAAGCGCTATAAGGTCTCCTTGGTGCAATTGTCTACTGATGACACCTGCTTTCTGTTCCGGTTGAACTATATGGGGTTCCCCGCCTCATTGAAACGGTTGCTGGGGAATGCGGACGTGATGAAGATCGGCCTTTCGCTTCGCGATGATTTCAACTCTTTGCGCAAGCGGGTAGAGATTGACCCGCAGAACTTTCTCGATATCCAGTCGCTGGTCTCGCAATATGGCATTGAGGAGGCGAGCCTGCAAAAGATTTATGCCATCCTGTTTGGCAAGAAAATCTCTAAGGGGCAGCGCCTGAGCAATTGGGAGACCGATATATTGACAGAACAGCAAAAAAGGTATGCCGCATTAGACGCATGGGCCTGCCTGCAAATCTATAAACAACTGAATAACGAAGCATGATGAGCTATTGTAAAGTATTTCTGAAACCCAAGAAAGAGGAATCGTTATTGCGGTTCCACCCGTGGGTGTTTTCCGGAGCGATTCAACGGATTGATGGGAAACCGGAAGAGGGGGATTTGGTGGAAGTCTATGGAGCAAACGGGGCCTTTCTGGCGATAGGACATTATCAGATAGGGAGCATTGCTGTCCGTGTCCTGTCGTTTGTGCAGCGCGAGATAGACCATGCTTTTTGGGTTGAGCGGATCCGTTCTGCTTATCAGTTACGTTGTACATTGGGACTGGCGAATACGAAAAACAACAATACTTTCCGATTGGTGCATGGCGAAGGTGATAATTTGCCCGGATTGGTGATTGATATGTATGCCCATACGGCAGTTATGCAGGCCCATTCGGTGGGAATGCACCGGTGCCGGCAGGAAATAGCCGAAGCCCTGAAAGAGGTGGTAGGGGATATGTTGCAGAACATTTATTATAAGTCTGAGACAACACTTCCTTATAAAGCGGATATAGATACCGAGAACGGCTATCTGATGGGACAGGATGTGGAGGATATAGCTCTGGAGAACGGATTGAGATTTTGTGTGGACTGGCAGAAAGGACAAAAGACGGGCTTCTTTGTTGACCAGCGTGAGAACCGTTCGTTGCTGGAGCATTATGTGAAAGGGCGTTCGGTCTTGAATATGTTTTGTTATACCGGCGGATTTTCGTTTTATGCGATGCGTGGCGGAGCTAAGCTGGTACATTCGGTGGATAGTTCCGCTAAGGCTATATCACTGACCAACCGTAATGTGGAATTGAACTTCCCGGGCGATTCCCGCCATCAGGCCTTTGCCGAAGATGCGTTTAAGTTCTTGGAAAGGATGGGAAGCAATTATGACCTGATTATCTTGGATCCTCCGGCTTTTGCCAAGCATAAGAATGTGTTGCGTAATGCCTTGCAAGGGTATCGTAAACTGAATGCGATTGCTTTCGAGAAAATTCAGCCCGGAGGTATCTTGTTTACTTTCTCCTGCTCGCAGGTGGTCAGCAAAGAGAATTTCCGCCTGGCGGTTTTCAGCGCGGCCGCACAAGCAAAACGGAGTGTCCGCATCTTGCATCAATTGACCCAGCCAGCCGACCATCCGGTCAATATCTATCATCCGGAGGGCGAGTATCTGAAGGGGTTGGTGCTTTATGTAGAATAGCCATGGATGAGATGGTTCAAGTTGCGGTCCTGTATTCGTTCGGTGTAATGCCTGTTTGCTTCTTGAACCATCGGCTGAAATACTGCGGATATTGGAATCCGAGTTCGTAGGCGATTTCACTAATGGAATCTTTTGTATTAAAGATACGTTCTTTCGCGACATAGGTTGTCTTGCTTTGGATATGTTTCAAGGCAGACATGCCGGTCTCTTTTTTCAGCAAATCGCTTAGGTAATTGGGAGACAGGCAGAGCTGGTCGGCACAATATTGTACGGTGGGAAGTCCTTCTGAAGCGGGCCTGCCGGAATTGAAATAATCTTCCAACAGGGTTTCAAAACGGGCCAGGATGTCGCAGTTCAAGTTCTCACGGGTGATGAATTGACGGTCGTAAAAGCGGATAAAATAATCAAGGAGTAGCTTTATATTATCTATAATCAGCGACTTACTGTGTTTGTCGATTGGATATTGTACCTCCTCCTTGATTTTGATTAGGCAATCAATGACCGTTTTTCGTTCCTGCTCCGATAAGTGAAGAGCCTCATTGGCATTATACGAGAAATAGGAATACTCCTTTATCAATCCGGCAAGCGGAGTCTTGTGTAATAACTCCGGATGGAAAGAAAGTGCCCACCCTTCCGGTTGATGCAGCTTACCGTCATCTTCCGAACCCATTACCTGCCCGGGAGCGATGAAAAGCATCGTGCCGCGCTGGTAATCATACATACTGCGACCATACTTCAACATGCCGCAATCTGTATCTTTCAATAATATGGTATAGATGCTATATAATTTCCGTCCGAAGCGCAAAGGTTTCGCCTCATGTCCGTCTATTACACTGACCAGCGGATTGCAGTCTCTACACCGAAATAGTCGTTATAGGCCTGCACGGAATCTATCTTCAACAGTTCGCTCATAATTGTTTTTCCTTATTATAATTTGTTGTAGGCAAAATTAGGGATATTCCTTTATTCATGAAGTATAAAAATCTACGATTTGATTACCAATATCATGTTTTCCCTGATAAAGGTCGACATGGCTCCGGTGAAACAGGCTGATAGTTCTATTTCCTGTATGCTACGAAATTGGTTGTTCTATCTGTGATTCAGGTACAGGTAAGAGAGTAATTGCAGAATAACTTTGCGGCGGAGAATTAGAAGCTGTTTTGAATTTCTTCGGAAAATAGTTATGCAGCTTTTTCTAAATTTGTTTCCGGTCTTTTTCTCCGTTCTTATTCGTCACATAGCCCGCTATGCTCCTCATAAGAACAACTGAAAATCCTCGAAAACATTCTTTACAAAAAGCTGGAATAAATTTCAAACAGCTTCTAAGCAGACAGATGAATTAAAGATTAAGCTACCCGGTAGAACGGGCAGAGAGGAAGGCTTAAAAAATAAAGACCATCCCGAATCCTTCCGAGATGGTCTTTTAGTGAGTTGCGGAGGCCTGATTCGAACAGACGACCTTTGGGTTATGAGCCCAACGAGCTACCACTGCTCCACTCCGCGATTTTGTATAAACATTTCTGATTACGGGTGCAAAGGTACGACAAAATTCTGAAAAAGCAATCAAATTGTAATAATTTTTTTCTCGGAATGCCTATAATCCCAGCTTTTTTACTACTTTTGTGCGCAAATTAAAAAGGAATGTGCAATAGGAAATGTCTACAACAGTTTCAAAAACAAGAGATATGCTGGTAGATGTGGCGCGTCAATTATTTGCCCGTAAGGGAGTTGACGAAACCACGATGAACGATATTGCGCAGGCTTCAGGCAAAGGGCGGCGTACCCTTTATACCTATTTCAAAAGCAAAAATGAAATCTATTCTGCGGTGGTAGAATCGGAATTAGACCGATTGCATAAGGTCTTGTGTGATGTGGCAGAGAAAGATTTACCTGCCGATGAGAAGTTGATGACCCTTATTTATACCCGATTAGACGCGGTAAAAGCGCTTGTATTCCGCAATGGTACGTTACGGGCTACCTTTTTTCGCGATATATGGCGCGTGGAAAAAGTCCGGAAAAGTTTCGATTTGCGTGAGATAGAGATCCTCAAAGGTATTTTGAATGATGGCGTGCGCGAAGGTATTTTCTCCATGCCTGATACCGATATTACGGCATTGGTGCTGCATCATGCGTTGAAGGGGCTGGAAGTCCCTTATATCCGTGGCATCATGGGGGATAATATCAGCCAGCGTATCAAGCGAAGAGATAATGTAATGAACTTAATATTCAACGGAATAAAGATAAAGTAACAAGAATTACGAGATGTATATTAATGCGACAGGTTATTACGTACCCGAAGAGCGGGTAGATAACCAACACTTTTTAGAACTGAATGGCTTGACCAGCGAGTGGATAGAGCAACGTACGGGCATTCGTACCCGTTCGAAAGCGAAACCGGAAGAGAATATCAATACGATGAGTTTGGAAGCCATTCGGAATGCTTTACCCAAGTTGCCGTATGATATAACGGAAGTTGATTTGATTATATCCGCTTCCTATTCTCCGTATGATACCGTGGCTACGGCTGCCCATTTGGCACAATATGAATTCAATATAACGGATGCGAAAGCATTGTACCTTTCATCGGCTTGCTCTTCTTTCTTGAACGCCATGGAGGTGGTAGAAGGGTATTTCGCCATGGGAAAAGCGACAAAGGCTTTGATACTGGGCGCAGAAAAGAACTCTGCGTATGCCAACGAGACTAATCCGAAGGATGGACATTTGTGGGGAGATGCCGCAGCGGCTTTTTTCCTTTCCAAAGAGCGTGTTACCGATCAGGATGCAGAAGTGGTAGAGGTTTATACACAGGGATTGGGTTATTTGCCTAAGGCTCCGGAGGCCGTTCATCTTCGTCCGAAAGATGGAGGGATTATGATGCCGGAAGGACGTGATGTGTTTATGCAGGCTTGTACCTATATGCCGAAGAATGTGCTCTATTTGTTGGAAAAGAACGGATATACGCTGGACGATTTGAGCTATTTTATCGGTCATCAGGCGAATATGCGTATTATGGCTAATATCGCCAAGCATTTGGATTTGCCGGAAGAGAAGTTCCTGCACAATATTGAAGAATTGGGCAATACGGGGTCAGTCAGCTCTGCATTGGTCTATGCGCAAAACGAATCTCTTTTCAAGAAAGGAGATCTGGTCTCTTTGACGGTTTTCGGGGGAGGATATTCTACCGGAGCATGTTTGATCAGGTGTTGAGTCGGGGGGCGTAGTTGGTAGACGCTTTTATACGATGCAGATTAAAAAATGCAAGCATAAACTACTGACTACAAACTACCAGCTACTAACTACAAATAAAAAATAATAAACAATGAAACTATTAGAAGGTAAAGTGGCTATTGTAACCGGTGCGGCTCGTGGCATTGGTAAGGCAGTGGCTTTGAAGTTTGCTTCTGAAGGGGCAAACATCGCATTTACGGATTTGACGATTGACGAGAATGGCCTGGCTACCCAGAAAGAATTGGAAGCTTTGGGAGTAAAGGCCAAAGGGTATGCTTCCAATGCGGCAAACTTTGAAGAGACGCATAATGTAGTGGCTGAAATTGTGAAGGATTTTGGCCGGGTAGATATCTTGGTGAACAATGCTGGTATTACCAAAGATGGTTTGATGATGCGTATGAGCGAGGCGCAATGGGATGCTGTATTGAATGTCAACTTAAAGTCGGCTTTCAACTTTATCCATGCTTGCACACCGGTGATGATGAAACAACGTGCCGGAAGCATTATCAATATGGCATCGGTGGTAGGTGTTCACGGAAATGCCGGACAATGTAACTATTCGGCTTCAAAGGCCGGTATGATTGGCTTGGCAAAGTCTATTGCGCAGGAGTTGGGTTCTCGCGGTATTCGTGCCAATGCGATTGCTCCGGGATTCATCATTACCGATATGACGGCCGCTCTGCCGGAAAATGTGCGTGAGGAATGGTGCAAGAAGATTCCTTTGCGCCGTGGCGGTACTCCGGAAGATGTGGCTAATATTGCTACTTTCCTGGCTTCAGATATGTCATCGTATGTGTCAGGTCAGGTTATTCAGGTAGATGGCGGAATGAATATGTAATTATGTAATATTAATGAAGCGTGAAGAATTGAGAATGAAGAATTTTATCCGAACGAAATTTTTCATTCTTAATTCTTCATTCTTATTCTTAATTCTTCATTTATGGACATTCTTTACGAAGACAATCATATTATTGCGGTAAATAAGACCTGTCGGGAAATTGTGCAAGGAGACAAAACCGGGGATATGCCTCTTTCCGAGATGCTGAAAATTTGGCTGAAAGAGAAGTATAACAAGCCGGGGAATGTTTTTGTGGGGGTGACGCATCGTCTGGACCGTCCGGTCAGTGGTGTGGTAGTCTTTGCGAAAACTAGCAAAGCTCTTGCCAGACTGAACGAGATGTTTCGTAAAGGTGAAGTCAAGAAGACCTATTGGGCAATCGTAAAACAAAGGCCTCCTGAGCCGGAAGGGGAGCTGGTGAATTGGCTGGTGCGCAATGAGAAGCAAAACAAGAGTTATGTATATGATTCCGAGCGAATCCATGCCAAGAAAGCGATATTGCATTATCGTGTGATAGCCCGTTCAGAAAATTATTATCTGCTGGAAATTGATTTGAAAACAGGCCGCCATCATCAGATCCGTTGTCAGTTGGCTCACATGGGGTGTCCTATCAAAGGCGATCTGAAATACGGCGCCGACCGTTCTAATCCGGATGGAGGAATCAGTCTTCATGCGCATAGTGCGGCGTTTATCCACCCGGTTTCTAAACTGCCGCTGCAAATCGTTGCTCCCGTCCCGGACGATAATTTGTGGAAAGCACTGACAAAAGGACTTTAATAGTTTCCTTAATTCTCGTAATCTTACCGATAATCCTCGTGTCTTTTGAAAGAAATAGTTTGCGTATTAACCATATTTAATACGTATAATTACTTTTATGTCTATTATTGTCGTAGATTTATCCCCAAGAACGTATAACTTTAAAACTTAGACGCATGATGAAACTCACAACATGGACATCGTTTTTGGCTTCGTGGGCACTTTTATGTGCTTGTGGCGGAGGAAATGAAGCAGCTGTTTCGTTGGATAATTGTCAGCAAGTGGCAACATTCGAGCAGATTGGCTCGAATAAAGTGATGGTGGCGCATCTGGAACAGATGAAAGATACAATAGATATGCCACTAAGTGCATTGATCGAGGATTTACGCATTATCCCGTTGGACAATCGGGATGAGGCGTTGACGAAATTAGGCTCTGTAACGCTTAGTCCGAATTACTTGATGGTGCGTGCTTCTCAACAGGCGGTAAAGCTTTACGACAAGTCGGGTAATTTTATCGGAGATGTCGGTTCGGTCGGTCAGGGCCCTGGTGAATACCAGTTGCTTTATGATGAACAAATTGATGAAGAAAACAACCGTATTTACCTTTTGCCTTGGAATGCCAAAGCGCTCTTGGCCTATGATTTGAAGGGTAATTTTGTGCAGAGCATTCCCCTTCCGATTATAGCGCCGAAGGGTGTTTTCCAGGTAGATACAAAAGCACAACGGGTTGTCGTGGGAGTATTGCCTTTTCAGGCCGATGATGAAATTAAGCCTTTTGTTTGGCAACAGGACTTCGAGGGTAATGTATTGCATCAGATAGATGCGAAACCCTATTCCATTGTGCCGGATTTCAGCAATGAAGTGAGCAATGATAATAATGTACCCGGAGTATTTGACTTTGCGGTGTTCCATTGGGTGGCAAAAAGCGATTCGCTTTATCATTATGACATGGCGGCAGAAAAGTTTATGCCTGTGTTCACCTTGCAGCAGCCCTCAGAGCCTGTACAACATAGTTATAAGGAATTGCCGAACTATTACCTCTTGAATGTAACTACCCAAATCGAACGGAGTGAATTTGGATTTCAGTCTACCGGTTTTGCGAATGTCTTGATTGATAAAGAAACCGGAAAAGGCGCTTTTGTGCGTGTTACGGATGATTTGCTCAATAATGCTCCCATGCCTTATTTCAATTTCTCTTTATATAACGGTTATTATATAGCTTGCTACGATCCGGGAGATTTGATTGAAATCGTAGAAGGTGCTTTGGCAAAGCCGGAGAATCTGAAGCCGGAGCTGAAAGCAAACTTGGAAACCTTGCAATCCCAGCTGGACGATAATGATAATACTTATCTATTTATCGGCAAGCTCCGTCAAGGTAAAGCGCAAACTCCGACTACTGTAACGATTTTACCGAGAAAGAAAGCGGTGGAGCATGAGAAGAATGAGGAGGTTGAAATTAAAGTAGAAAAAAAGAATACTGAAGAAAATAAGGTAGAAAGAAATGAAGAGGAAATGCCTTATACAACTGCTACCCTTAAAGATTGGGAAAATTATTTCCGGCAAAATAATCAATACAAAGATTGGCCTAAAGATGACGAGAAAAGGGCTATGATTCTTGCAGTAATTGAAGCTGATGGAACGGCAACCGATGTGAAAGTCGCGAGAAGCTCAGGCATAGATAAATTAGACAAGGAGGCAATTCGGTTAATAGAAAATGCAGAAATAGAGCCGGCAACGAATGAGGCGGGGAAGCCTATACGAATGAAAAATTGGATAATTCCAGTCTACTTTCCTCCTCGATAACTCGATAAATAATATTTCTATAGCAGGAAGTTGTCAATATCTTATTATGACACACCTTCTTGCTATTGGGGAAATAGGCTAAAGTTAATCGTGTTGCCTTTTGTGAAAAGGGGATTTACAGCAAATATGCCAATACCTTAGTATGATATTCAACTTTTTTTGTAAGTTTGGAATAACTTTCTTAATTCCTTATAATAAGGACTTTGGGAGAATTACCCGATTTTGAGGTAATGACTTGGCAACCGTGCCATTTGCAGCGTTCTGCTATGATTTGCGTTCAAATAACTCTTTCAGATACAAAAGTAACTATTTTTTTGAACATGAAAATAGGTCTTGTTATTTTTAACCTATTCCGATAATCCATATAAGCTAAAAACCAAACTTTGATTGCAATTTCCTGTTCATCTTACTTGAGTCAAATTGCTTTGATAAAACATTGTCAAAATACAGAACAGGAATTTTTTGCCCAGAAAATTGTGGTAAAAGTTGTTCCAAAAAACTTAGTCCAATACCAGTAAGTGTCTGCACTGTCCCTGCTGGCAGAAATAATGGTGAGGCACAAACAACAGCCCATCTTAACCATTTTTCAATCACACTATTGTTTGAACGTCCATTTAACAAAGCTAATTCCAATTCTTTAACACTATAATTGTGACTTTTAAGCCAAGAAGTAAATTCTCCAAAAGCGACCTTATCTCTAACTCTGATAATATCTTTCATTGAAATCACACCATTATAGTATAGAATCGATAGATTTGGTATACCTTTGGCGTAAAGAACCTGTTTAAAATATTGGATAATGCTATCTAATTGAATGTCGCTTTTGTATAACAAGTACTTTTTTGCTTCATCTTCAAGTAAAATCTCATCTGTTTTAAGCTGTTTAGACCATTCTATACTTCGTTCAAACAAGCAAAGTCTTACAGCCGACCAAGTATCATCCTCATTTGAAATGGACATGATACTTTCAGATTGAATATTCAAAAGAGCTCGAATTCTATCATTATAAGAAAAATCTTCATACATATTTTCTTGTGAAGTATTGTCCCAAAAGTAATATGTATCGGAATCAGATGTATTACACACCTTTTTTAAAATTGAATTCATAAAACGTGATGCTTCTAATCCTTTGCGTTCTAATAGGCGAGAGCATATTTTATCTTGATATTGCGTTTCATGCATATTCATATATAATACAGAATTTCCGTTACACATAAAAGCAGGAACCCACCAATTATCTAAAATCACTATTTCGCCTCCATTATAAAGCATTCTGAAAGCATCAAATCCAATACACTCAATCATTTCTTCTATTGAGTCTGTTCTGATGAAAAGTTTATCGTGCGTCAAAAGTGCCGAAATAATTCGATTCAGAAAGTATAGTTTTTCGGGCATTGATATTTCAGGAAACATATGCCCATGCCAGCGATCATAATAAACTCCCTCGGATGTTTTGTTCATCCTATAGCTGAATTGGTCAAACAATACTGCCATAACTTGCTTTTTAATGAACACATAATAACGCGAGGACTTATCCCGAACTCGCGTAAACAGTTATTTCGCACTACTAGAAATTGTCATAAGTACATTGGTTTTCGTATCTAAAAGCAACCTGAACTCCGTTGTAAAACATGGGTTCTTGGTTTCGTAGTTTTTCTTTTTCCTTAAAAATATGAAAATTGATAAATCGTGTTTTGTACTCTTGTATGTCTGATGATATAGCCATATCTTCTGTTACATCATATTCTAAAATTTTACCTTTTAAGTGTTCATTCAATTGTTCCAATTTTTCTTTTTTCCCTTTAGGAACTTCAATGCACAAATTTTCATAACTGTATTCATTACATTGGTCAAAAGCGTCTGGCGCAATATAGGATACACTGGGTGGAATAATAATATGTAAATACTCGCACCCGTAGAATGCGTGTGACATTATGCAAGTAATTGTATTGGGCAATTCCACTTTTTTTAAATCATATGCGTCATAAAACATATATTTAGAAATGCCAAAAAGAGTTTCTGGAATATTGATGCTTTTCAAACCACATCCTCGAAATGCAGAAAAACCAATATTTGAAATGGATGGGGGGATACATAATTCTGTTAACGATTGACAATTACAAAACGCATCATCACCAATATATTTGATATTAGGTGGTAATGTTACATTATCAAGAGAAATACAACCCTCGAACGCAGAATCTGGAATAGATAGAAGCGATTGAGGTAATAAAACTGATTTCAGTGACATGCAGTTCTGAAACATACCTATGCCAAGTTTGGTTATACCCTCTTCAATAATAACATCCGTTAAACTATCACATCCATTGAAAGTGAATTTACCGAAATCACCAATAGAATTGGGAATAACCAGTTTTTCTACGCTGCAACCCGAAAAAGCTAAACTCTCTATTTTTTTTACAGACTTTGGAATGACAATGCTTTTTATTTTTCTCATCATAAAAGCTTCAAACTTGATAACTTCAACTCCCTCTGGAATTATGATAGAATCCGTATCTTTCGCCTTTATAAAAGTCTTTCTATCAGCGGAAATAGTGTAAAATTCCGTTTCAATTGGTGTTGATTGAATGGTGGATTCATCACTTACAGATTTTGTTGCTGACGGTTCTTTATTTATTATACGAGCAGAAGATATATCGGGGATAATGAGGTTGTCATCATCTTCGTAAAAGTCTATGTCATCGTCATGTTGCTCTCTATATTTTTGAAGTTGCTCTTCAAGTTGTTGTTCCTCTTCATATTTTTGCTCCTTGATGCGTCTTTCTTGTTCTTCCTCATCTTTACGTTGCAAATGCTCATAAACCAAAAAGCCGATAATTAACAAAACGCCAACAAGCCATGTTGGAATACTTTCCGAAGAGTCATGTTCCTCTGCGATTTCATCCAATACCCATTGCTGAGCTGAAACTGGTATTGTGGCAATAAGAAAAAAGATGATAAGTGATAAAGTTCTCATGTAGTTACATTTATTTGAATACAAAAGTACAAAAAATCCATGATACGGCATTCCATTATCACGGACTTTTTTTTGACTTACAATTGAATACCTTTATTTTGCTTTCTTGTCGGCATTCCCAATGATTGCATAAACTCATCTTTCTTGCGTCTGAACCAACTGACGTGTGAAACCCCGTCTATGTTTAGGTTGAAATTGCCATCCTTGTCCTCTTTAAGTGAACATATCGTTTTGTCTGCCCTAAAATATTGGTTAAACTCCCGCGAATACACTTCGCCCTTAATGGTGACATCCTTAAACATACACAGCTTTTTGATTAGCCCATCGCTAAATTTCAGAGTATCACGCAAAAACTTGATAGTAGGCATCAGCTTTTCCACATAAGGGA
>ERZ857521.507-NODE-507-length-58469-cov-5.493957_pt1 | contig 58469 bp, 52 predicted proteins | sample MGYA00519701_ERZ857521 | MGnify/ENA primary metagenome ERZ857521 (study PRJEB31778, sample SAMEA3449346) | human gut metagenome | biome: human gut; feature: human-associated habitat; material: faeces | place: United Kingdom | collected 2010/2012 ...
CCATGCTTTGTCACTGATATCATGCCGATGCTGTGATTTCTCCATGATGACACCCTCTTCGTTGTGATAGTGCCATTATACCACTTAACTCATGTAGACACAACCTAGGAATCAGGAACGAATTTCTGCGCCGAATTTTTCGCGGCAAACCTTCATTACTTTCTTCATTACCGGAGCCAGATGATCTTCAGTCAGCGTCTGGTCGGGGGCGCGGAAGGTCAGTGAGAAGGCTGCGCTCTTCATACCCAGGCCTACCTGCACGCCGCGGAACACGTCAAACAGGCGGATATCCTCCAGCCATTCGCCCGCGGCATGACGGATCGCATCCATCACGGGGCCCAGCGGCTGCGCGTCGGGCATGACCAGCGCGATATCGCGGCTGACGGCCTGCATGCGGGAGATGGGCTTTACCTGTCCCATGGGCTGGGCGCAGGCATACAGCGCCACCATGTCCACCTCGGCCAGCAGCGTGATTTCGGGCAGATCCATGGCCTGCGCGATATCGGGATGCACCTGACCCAGCGTAGCGATGACGGTTTCACCATGCATCAGCCGTGCGCTGCGGCCGGGATGATAATAGCAGTCGCCGCCGGGTACAACCGTAACGCTTACGCCCTCCTGCGCGCACAGCGTCTGCACCGCGCCGCGAATGGCGTAGAAATCCAGATCCTTGCCATACGCGCCGATGGACAGGGCGGGGGACTCGGTGATCAGCCCCTCCTCCGTGCGGCGGGTTGCATCAAAGAGCGTGCCGAACTCGTACAGCATGGCGCGGTCGTTGCCGCGGCTGTAGTTGCCGGCCAGGATGCGCAGCATATCGGGAGCCAGTGTGGTGCGCATGCAGGCGGTATCTTCGCCCAGCGGGTTGCGCAGCATCAGCGGCTGCATGCGGGGATCATCCGCCGGCAGACCCAGCGCGGCGATGGACTTGAGGCTGACGAAGGAGAAGGTCATCATTTCGTCATAGCCCAGGCCACCCAGCACGCGGCGCACGCGCGCCTTATGCTGCATCAGCGGGTTCAGGCCGCCCTGCGTGCTTTCGCCGCGCAGGCGCGTGGAGGGAATGCGCTCATAGCCTACCATGCGCAGCACTTCCTCGCACACATCGGCTTCGCCCTCCATATCCTGACGATAATCGGGCACGGTGACGCGCAGGGTATCGCCCTCGCGCTCCACGGTGAAGCACAGCTTGCGCAGGGCTGCTTCCATCTCCTCGCCCGTGATATCCACGCCCGTGCGGGCGGCGATGCGGCGGACGGAGCAGACGATGGTCTTAGGCGCCTCCAGATGCTCGTAGTAGTCGTAATGGCCGCCTACCACGTCGCCCGCGTCCAGCAGGTTCACCAGCTGACAGGCGCGCTCCAACGCGGTCATGATGGTCTTTTCGGATACGCCGCGCTCAAAGCGGCCGCTGGACTCAGTGCGGATGCCCATGCGGCGGGCGGAAATGCGCGTGACGGCGCGGTCGAAGGTGGCGCACTCAAGCATCACCTCACGGGTGCTGTCGGTGATTTCGCTTTCCTCGCCGCCCATGATGCCGGCCAGGCCCGTGGGGCCTTCCGCATCGCAGATCAGCAGATCGGCGCTGGTCAGGGCATGATCCTTGCCGTCCAGCGTGCGCAGCGTTTCGCCATCCTGGGCGGTGCGCACGATGATCTGGCGGCCGCGCACCTTGTCCAGATCAAAGGCGTGCATGGGATGGCCGGTTTCCAGCATCACATAGTTGGTGATATCTACAATGTTATTGATGGAGCGCATGCCGGCGGCGTTGAGCACCTGCCGCAGCCACATGGGCGAGGGCGCGACGCGCACGTTTTTGATCACGCGGGCGGCGTAGCGCGGGCAGCGGGTGAAATCTTCCACCGTCACCTGAACATGATCGGCGATATCGCCGCCCACGTCCTTGACCGTCACCTCGGGCAGCGTCAGCTTGGTGCCCAGCGCGGCAGAGGTTTCGCGCGCGATGCCCCAGGCGCACAGGCAGTCGGGGCGGTTGGCCAGAATTTCAAAATCGGCCACATAATCGTCCAGGCCGAAGATCTTGCGCACATCGGTGCCAAGGGGATAATCCTCATGGAAAATCAGCAGGCCCGCGTCGCCTACGGAGGGGTACAGCTCCACCGGCACGCCGATTTCGGGGCCGGAGCAGAGCATGCCGCAGCTTTCTACGCCGCGCAGCTTGCCCTTTTTGATTTCGTGGCCGCCGGGCAGCTTGGCGCCGATCAGGGCTACGGGCACCAGAATGCCCTCGCGCACGTTGGGCGCGCCGCAGACAATCTGCAGCGGCTCGCCCTGGCCCACATCCACCGTGCACACGTGCAGATGGTCGCTGTTTTCATGATCACGGCAGGTCAGCACCCGGCCGATCACCACGTTCTGGCATTCCTCGCCCAGGTATTCAATGCCTTCCACGCCCGTGCCGTGCATGATCATGGTGCTTTCGTATTCGGCGGGCGATACGGGGATATCCGCGTATTGGCGGATCCAGTTCATCGAAATTTTCATGTCCGTTTCCCTCCCTTAGCGGAACTGGCGCAGGAAGCGCTCGTCGCCCTCATAGAGCAGGCGCATATCCTTGATGCCGTAGCGCAGCATGGTGATGCGCTCCAGGCCGATGCCAAAGGCAAAGCCGGTGTATTCGTTGGGATCGATGCCGCACATGGTCAGCACCTTGGGGTTGACCATGCCGCAGCCCAGCACCTCAATCCAGCCCGTGCCCTTGCACATGCGGCAGCCCTTGCCGCGGCAGGAGATGCAGGTCAGATCGACCTCGGCGCTCGGCTCGGTAAAGGGGAAGAAGGAGGGGCGGAAGCGCGTTTCGATATCATCGCCGTACAGGCGCTTGAACAGCGCGTCCAGCGTGCCCTTCAGATCGCCCATGTTCACGTCCTTATCGATCACCAGACCCTCGATCTGATGGAAAACGGGGCTGTGGGTAGCGTCCACCTCGTCGGCGCGGAACACGCGGCCGGGGCAGGCAATGCGGATGGGGGGCTTGCGGGACAGCATGGTACGCGCCTGCACGGGGGAGGTGTGCGTGCGCAGCACGATGTTATCATCCACATAGAAGGTATCCTGCGCGTCGCGCGCGGGATGATTCTTGGGCAGGTTCAAAAGCTCAAAGTTGTAGTGATCCAGCTCGATTTCAGGGCCTTCCACCACATCAAAGCCCAGACCCGTCAGGGCCGAGAGCACCTCGTCCAGCACCAGCGAGGTAGGATGCGCCACGCCCAGGCGCGGCAGGTCGCGCGGCTCGGTCACATCCAGCGCTTCGCGCTCCAGCTTGCGCTCACGTTCGCGGGCCTTGAGCGTGGTCAGGCGCTCGTCCAGCATGGCGCTGATCCTTTCGCGCCCGGCGTTGATCATCTGCCCGGCGGCAGGACGCTCCTCGGGGCTGAGCTGCCCCATGGAGCGCAGCAGCGCGGTCAGGCTGCCCTTTTTGCCCAGCACGCGCTGGCGAGCCTCCTCCAGCTGCTTTACATCGTCCAGACGCTGCAGCTCCTGCTCCAGCTCCGCACGGATGGACTCGATATTCTCTCTGATGCCCATACATACCCTCCAAAATAAAAAATCATCCCATGTAAAGCACATGGGACGCATGCAGGCGTGGTACCACCCAATTTCCGCAGGCAGGGATGCTGCCCGCGCTCTGATCCTGTAACGTGGATAGGACGGCGCGCCTTACTGAGCCTTCGGGCGCGCGGCTCCAAAGCGAATGCCCCGCCGCCGCGCGGACGCCTTTCAGCCGGTGAGCCGTCCTCTCTTTTGCACGGGGGAAACCGGGGGTTGTTCTTTATCGCAGCCTGTTTGCAGGTAGCACAAACGCGCAAGGCTATTTGGCCCGCGCGCCGTACTATACACTGCCGTGATAATGATGAGTAGAGATTTGTTGATTACGCCTTCGCGATCATCTTGGCAAGACGAGCCTTTTTACGGTTGGCCGCGTTCTTGTGGATGATGCCCTTGGCTACCGCTTTATCAATCGCGGAAGTCGTGGCGACATACTGCGTAGCGGCAGCATCAGCACCCTCGGTCATGGCCGCATTGAGCTTGCGGATAGACGTCTTGACGCCGCTCTTTACCATACGGTTACGCAGGTTCTTGGTTTCGCTCACCTTCACGCGCTTCTTGGCAGACTGAATGTTCGGCACTTCCTTCGCCTCCTGTAAGTCTTGGTGCCGGACGCTATGGACCAGCATCGAATATATTACCACAACAATCTGGTAAAAGCAAGTATTTTTTTCACCTTTTTGCGGGAAATATGCAATCTGGCCCGCGCCCCGCCGCAGGGACGCAGACGCGGGCCGGCAGGGTGTCAGCCGTTGCTTACCCGGTCGTCCCAATATTCCAGGATTTCGCCGCTGCGGGAATCCATGATCACCGACAGATAATCCACCATGCCATCGTCATAGCCATGGCTGATATTGATATCCACGCGCCAGATGGTTTTGGCTGGATTAATGTTCTCATACCATTCCGCCGTTTCAAAGTAGAAATAGCACGGCAGGTTAGCAAGCTTCTCAAGCTTATCACCCGTCTGTTCGACGGCGTAAGCCAGGGCGATTTCCTGCGCCTTTTTCTGCGGGATATCCTGCTTGGTCGGCAGGACAGCGTTGGCCTCGTGCGCCCACGATGCGGCTTCCGCCTTTTCCTCGACCGACCAGGTGTAGTACGGCCCGCGCAGGGCCTCCTCCTGCGCCATGCGCTTGCTGGTAGCCTCATACCGGCGATTGTAAGCGTAGTCTTCCGCGTTGCTGGAAATCACCCTTTCTTCATCCCCGCGCACGACAATCACATAAAACTCGGCCTCCTCATCGTCTCTGCAGAAGGTAAACCGCCACCAGGTCAGGCTGCCGTCGTTATCCGGGCAGATATCGCGGCACAGCTCCTGCCGGACGGTATAATCCTCCTGATTGAATTGGCCGTCGTCCACCGTAGCCTCCAGCGTCTGCCAGGCGGTATCCAGCGCGGCGAGGGCTTCGTCGTCCTCGGTATACGCCATAGGCTTGCCATAGTCGATATAGTAGCCGGGCTGCTTCATGTCCAAATCGTCCGGGCCGCTGCCGTTGGTATAGGAATTCTGAAAATCACGGAGGATTTCGCCCTGCTGATTGAAGGTAACGGCGCAGTTGCGCAGCCCGGTGCGGGCAACGTAATACACGTTCCACAGATGCACATCGGGGGCGTCGGGCTCGTAATAGAAGCTGTAGCGGCGATAAACGAAATCCGCCTCCGTCATGCCGTAGCGCTCTTTTATGTGCGCGTCGGCAAAGGCGGTTGCCTGCTCCAGCGTCATATCGCCCTCGCCGGGCAGGATGTTGCGGGCGGGCAGATCGGCGTCAAAGCCGTAATCCAGGCGGATCTGCGTGGCCTTGGCCTTGATCTCCAGCGGCCATTCGTTGCTGTCGCCGTACTCGTCCCACAGGGCGGTGATGCGGTTCATGAATTCATCGTACTTTTCCCGCATGCCGGGCTGAATCTCGGCAAAATGCTCGGGCACGATGCTGTCCATCAGCGCCTGCGCGGCGGTATTAAAGGCCAGGTTTTCGATGGGCAGGAAGCCGTAATCCTTGCCTGCCTGCACCTGATAGAACTGCGCCAGACGGCTGAGCACCTCCACCTGCGTTCCCTTGGACAGCACCGTGACCACACCCTTGTCCCGGTCGCAGGCGGCGTACAGGCTTACCTGGCCCGTGGCCGCGTCGGTTGTTACTGTGCCGGTGGGCAGGGTGGCGGGCGCGCCCGTCATTTCATCGGCGAAGGTCAGCGCGCACAGCGGGATCCAGGAGCCATCCACGCCGGGGCTGTCCTTTGTTGCGCCCACGGTGATTTTGGCCCAGTAGATCAGCTTTGCCTCGGTCAGCGCCTTGGGCACGTTGTTGCCCGATAGGTGCAGCTCGGTCACGGTGACGGGCGTTCCGTTCAGGCAGGTGCCCTGCGGCCAGGTGTAATCGGTGGGGCCTTCGCTGAAATTGGCGGAGGGCGCGGCGGCGTTGCTTACATAGGCCGCGCGGGGCAGGGCGGCAAACAATGCGCGCTGCTCCTGGTTATCCTCCAGCATGGGATGAAGATAGTAGGGCGCGGCAAATTCCTGATCGGCGGAGGCCTCCTCGCCCGAGCAGGTGAGCAGCAGCCCTTCGCCCGTCGCGGCGGACAGGTAGGCGTGCCAGTAGCTGACGGCATAGCGGCCGCTGCCCTGCACGCGGATATCCGCTCGCACTACCGGCAGGGTGACGCTGCCAAAGGTGGCTGTGGTAAAGGCCACGCCCGCGCGCTCGGCAGAAGCATCCGCGGGAAAATCGCTGCCGCGCACAGCCTGAAGCAGCTGCAGCCCCTTTTCGTAGGCCTCGTCCTCGGTCATGGGCTGGCTGGGATCCTGCATCAGCGCAGCCAGGCTGGGTACGTCTTTATCACTGGTTGCAGCTGGCTCGGCGGCGAAGGCCACGCTGAAGGCTAGCGCCATCACCAGCACCGGGCACAGCAGCAGCGCGCCCAAACGCCGCGCGCGGGTATCCATAATGGTAAGAATTCGGTTTTTCATGCCTCTTTTACCTCCATAGAAGCTGGTAGACAGCACCGTTCCCCGCGCACGCTGGCGGCGGATCACGGTGATGATGGTTTCGGAGTAGTACTGGCGGTCATCCAGCGATGCACCGCGCATCACCCGCTCGTCGCAGGACGCTTCACAAGCGTAATCGATTTCGCGGCGCGCCAGGTAGATCAGCGGATTATACCAGTGCAGGCTGACGCAAAGCAGCTCCAGCAGCTTTACATACAGATCCCCGCGCTGATAGTGCGTCAGCTCATGCCGCAGCACCAGACGCAGTTCGCTCAGGTTCAGATGGTTCTCCGGCTGCAGAATGCAGGGACGGAAAATGCCTGCGATCATGGGGCTGTCGACTGCCTGGCAAAGGTAGATGGGAATGGCGCGGCGCACGCCCATTTCATCGCGCAGCGCATCGTAGAGCGCCAGAATACGGCGGTCGCTTATCGGCTTTCGCCAGCGGCGCAGCATACGCAGATAGCGCGCGTGGTGGGCCAGACTGCCCAGCAGCATCAGCGCAGCGCCCGTCAGGTAAACCATGCACAGCACCGTGCTCCATTGCAGGGTACGGGCAGGCTGAACTGCGCTGGACGCAGACACCGTGCTGCCTGTATAGACAGGCACGAAGCCCGCGGCGGCAGGCTGCGAGACTGGGGTAACAGGCGTGTTTGTTTGCTGTGGGGCGAACACGGGCACCTCCACGGCGCGCGCCACAGGCACGGGGGATAGGGTGACGGCCGGGCGCGGAGAGAATGGGCGGATGGGAATCAGCGCGCAGACCAGCACGGCCAGCCAGGCCAGGTACAGGCTGCGGGCGCTAATCCGGTTGCGCAGCATGGGCGTAAGCACCAATGCGCACAGTGTAACTGCCGATACTGTCAGCGCGAAGGCTAACAGGGTCGATAGCCAGACGGTCATTTGCCCTCGCTCCTCTCTCTGGCCTTGCGCACAAAGTCGCTCAGCTCGTCCAGATCCTGATCGGACAGGCGGTCGCCCGCCAGCGCGGCGATCAGGCTGTGCACGCTTTTGTGATGGTAATGCTCCAGAAAATTCTCGGTTTCCATGCGCAGGTATTCGTCGCGGGAAATGAGGGGGTAGAAGGCGCGCTCGCGGCCGCTTCCCTTTTCCACGCGCAGAAAGCCGCGCTCGGTCAGGCGCGCCAGCAGCGTCACCACCGTTTGCACCTTCCAATTGCGGCTGCGGCCAATCAGATCCATCAGCAGGCCGGTCGTCACCGGGGGCTGCTGATCCCATATGGTTTGCATCAGGTCAAATTCACTGTCGGGCAGGCGCTGGGCTTTCATTGGTTAATTCCTCCATGCATGTAATAAGACACCGTGTCTTAATGCAATACTACAGCATGTCTTACTAAATGTCAAGCGGTTTTTGAGTGTTGTTACAATTCATACGATAAATTCCCCGTAAATTGCCGCCTAAATTATGGTTGCCCTTGACAAAGGGGAGGGGGTGTATCTATAATATATTGTTGGTATAGTTGGTATTGCTATGCCACCTGACAGTGTTCGATACACACTATAAAGGAGGATCCCCAAATGTCTTTCAAGTACACGATCGACGGTAACGGAGCGGTCAGCCACATCGCGTATGCGTTCAGCGATGTCGCCGCGATCTACCCCATCACGCCGTCCTCCACGATGGCGGAGTATGTGGATGAATGGTCTGCGCAGGGCCGCAAGAACCTGTTTGGCCAGACGGTTCACGTTGCCGAAATGCAGTCTGAAGCCGGCGCTGCCGGCGCCGTGCACGGCTCCCTGGCCGCGGGCGCGCTGACCACCACCTTCACCGCCTCCCAGGGCCTGCTGCTGATGATCCCCAACATGTACAAGATCGCCGGTGAGCTGCTGCCCGGCGTGTTCCATGTATCTGCCCGCGCCCTGGCCGCCCATGCCCTGTCCATCTTCGGCGATCATCAGGACGTAATGGCCTGCCGCCAGACCGGCTTTGCCATGCTGGCTTCTTCCTCCGTTCAGGAAGCGATGGATATGGCGCTGGTCGCCCATCTGTCCGCGCTGAAGGCCAGCGTGCCCTTCCTGCACTTCTTTGATGGCTTCCGTACCAGCCATGAAATCCAGAAGATTGACGCGATCGACTACGAAGACATCGCCAAGATCGTTCCCTGGGACAAGGTAAACGAGTTCCGCGCCCGCGCCCTGAACCCCGAACATCCCCATCAGGCCGGTACCGCCCAGAACCCCGATATCTACTTCCAGAACCGTGAAGCCGCCAACCGTCACTACCTGGCCACTCCCGAAATCGTTGAGGAGTGCATGAAGCAGGTAGAGTCCATCACCGGCCGCAAGTACAACCTGTTTGATTACGTGGGCGCGCCCGACGCTGAAGAAGTCGTCATCTGCATGGGCAGCGGCTGCGAAACCATCGACGAGGCCATCGAAGCCCTCAACGCGCAGGGCAAGAAGTACGGCTGCGTAAAGGTGCATCTGTTCCGCCCCTTCAGCGCCAAGCACTTCCTGGCCGCCATCCCCGCCACCTGCAAGAAGATCGCCGTGCTGGACCGCACCAAGGAGCCCGGCTCCCTGGGCGAACCGCTGTACCAGGATGTCTGCACCGTGCTGCGTGAAGCCGGCCGCGATGATATCAAGGTAGTGGGCGGCCGCTATGGTCTGGGCAGCAAGGAATTCACCCCCACCATGGTGAAGGCCGTGTACGAGAACCTGGAAGGCGAAATGAAGAATCATTTCACCGTGGGTATCAACGACGACCTGACCGGCACCTCCCTGAAGCTGGGCGAGCAGTTCAACTCCGCCCCCGCTGGCACCGTGTCCTGCAAGTTCTATGGTCTGGGCTCTGACGGTACCGTCGGCGCCAACAAGAACTCCATCAAGATCATCGGCGACCACACCGATAAGTACGCGCAGGCCTATTTCGCCTACGACTCCAAGAAGTCCGGCGGCCTGACCGTCAGCCACCTGCGCTTTGGCGATACCCCCATCCGCAGCACCTACCAGATCGATGCGGCCGATTTCATCGCCTGCCACAACCAGGCTTATGTGACCGCCTACGACATGGTATCCTCCCTGCGTGACGGCGGCACCTTCCTGCTCAACTGCCAGTGGGACGAGAGCGAGCTGGATGCTCAGCTGCCCGCCACCATGAAGCAGCTGCTGGCTAAGAAGCACGCCAAGTTCTATATCATCAACGCCGTCAAGCTGGCCGCTCAGGTTGGCATGGGCAACCGCATCAACACCATCATGCAGGCCGCCTTCTTCAAGCTGGCCGATATCATCCCCTACGAAAAGGCCGATGAGTACATGAAGGCGTATGCCAAGAAGACCTACGGCAAGAAGGGTGACGCCGTCGTTCAGAAGAACTGGGATGCCATCGACATTGCCATCTCCGGCCTGAAGGAAGTCAAGGTTCCCGCCGAATGGGCCAACGCCACCACCGGCGCGCAGCCCGTTGTGGTTGAGTCCACCGAGTACTTCAAGAACATCGTAAAGCCTATCCTGAATCAGGAAGGCGATAAGCTGCCCGTGAGCGCCTTCACGCCCGACGGCATGGTTCCCACCGGCACCACCAAGTTTGAAAAGCGCGGCATCGCCGTCAAGGTTCCCGAATGGATTCCTGAGAACTGCGTACAGTGCGGCCAGTGCTCCCTGGTTTGCCCCCACGCCTGCATCCGTCCCATCCTGGTGAAGGAAGGCACCGAGGTGCCCGCTTCCTTCGTAACCAAGAAGGCCATCGGCAAGGAAGTGGCTGGCTACACCTACCGCATGCAGGTAAGCCCGCTGGATTGCACCGGCTGCGGCAACTGCGTGGAAGTGTGCCCCGCCAAGACCAAGGCCCTGGAAATGAAGCCCCTGTCCGCCGAATCCTCCGTGCAGGAAGCCAACTGGGAATTCGCCATGAAGCTGCCTGAGCCGGACATCGCCTTCAACAAGAACACTGTCAAGGGCAGCCAGTTCATGAAGCCCCTGTTCGAGTTCTCCGGCGCCTGCGCCGGTTGCGGCGAGACCCCTTATGTCAAGCTCGTTACCCAGCTGTTCGGCGATCGTATGATGGTTGCCAATGCCACGGGCTGCTCCTCCATCTACGGCGGCTCCGCCCCCACCTGCCCCTACACCGTCAACGATAAGGGTCATGGTCCTGCCTGGGCCAACAGCCTGTTCGAAGACAACGCTGAGTTCGGCTTCGGCATGAACCTGGCTGTCAACCAGCGCCGCGCCAAGCTGGCCGAAAACGTCGAAAAGCTGATCGCTATCGATTGGGTGACCGACGATATCAAGGCCGCCGGTAAGGAATGGCTGGAGAACATGCACAGCGCTGAGGGCAGCAAGGCTGCCGCGGCCAAGCTGATTGCCGCCTGCGAGGACGGCATCGACATGACCGGCGTTGTTTACAATGGCAAGGATCTGACTGGCACTGTGTGCGAGTGCGACGCCTGCAAGGCTGCCCGCGAAGTGCTGGCTGACAAGGACCTGCTGGTCAAGAAGTCCGTTTGGATCTTCGGCGGCGACGGCTGGGCCTATGATATCGGCTACGGCGGATTGGATCACGTTCTGGCGCAGAACCAGGATGTCAACGTGCTGGTACTGGATACCGAAGTGTACTCCAACACCGGCGGCCAGTCCAGCAAGTCCACGCCTACCGGCTCGGTTGCCAAGTTTGCTGCCGCCGGTAAGCGTACCAAGAAGAAGGATCTGGGCATGATGGCCATGAGCTACGGCTATGTGTACGTGGCTACCGTCGCCATGAGCGCCAATCCTGTGCAGCTGCTTAAGGCCATGAACGAAGCGGAAGCCTATCCGGGCCCCTCCCTGATCATCGCCTACGCGCCCTGCATCAACCACGGCATCAACATGTCCATGGCGCAGGCTGAAATCCGCAAGGCTGTGGAAGCCGGTTATTGGCCGCTTTATCGCTTCAACCCCGAGCTGGCCGAGCAGGGCAAGAACCCCCTGACCCTGGACAGCAAGGAGCCCACGGGCGACTACCAGGCCTTCATCCGCGGCGAAACCCGCTATGCCACGCTGCTCAAGCAGTTCCCCGAAGCGGCTGAGAAGCTCTTCGCCAAGAACGAAGAGGACGCCAAGGAGCGCCTGGAATCCTACAAGAAGATGGCTGCCGAGTAATCGCGCTGCGATCTGCAATAAACAATGCGCCGGAGAGCCGAAAGGCTCCCCGGCGTTTTTGTGCTGCCATGACGATAGAAATGCAAAAGAATGACAACAAAAAAGGAACTATCTTTTCAGATAGTTCCTTTGTGTGGAATGACTCAAGAAATGATACAATCCACGGCTTTCATTTAGCATTAGGGCTTTCGTTTTACATTGGGTGCAAATGGGCGCAGCCGGGTGCAAAACCAGTATGGTGGGTACAACGCCGGGCTTCCGTTTTGCTTAACCTAGCCATAAATGCCTGCAATAGCCATTTTTTCAGCAAAGAGTCCAAGGAATGAAGTTAAACCCAGCGCATGCTTTCCTGTTTCTTTTTCGCGTATGTACGTACTATCTGCGACTCCATCCTTAAAACTGATATATGGGGTCAAGCCGTTCAAAATGTCTTGAAGCTCTGGTGTAATAGCATTAAGTAGTTCACGATTCATCTTTATAAAGATATCTTCAAAACCGTTGATCAGTATGTCCAATTCGATACACTTACCACTCTTCGCCATTGTCTCCAATTCAGGAAGGAATATCTTCTGCATCCTATCTGGGTGGGCTAGCAATCTATCAGGTTCAATATAGATGCTCAGTTCGTTATTGATGATGTCCAATTGCATCTTTGTGACACCCATTTCACAGTGCGTCATGAATGTCCGCAAATTATACATCATGCGATACCTCGACTACTACAATAACCGCAGGATCAAGCTAAAACTGAAGGGCCTGACACCTGCTCAACACAGATATCAGACCCTTCAGGCCGCTTAATTCAAAAAATGTCTAACTTTTGGGGTTCACTTCACTGAAAGATCGGTGGCTGGTTGACTTTATCATTGAATGCCAGCAGAAATGCAAATGCACCCATGGTTGTCGGCGTGTGAAGCGATGGATAGCTCGTTTATGGGCAGGCAGGTTAACCTGAAAGCCATTCTCCAGATCATGCGAAAGCTGGATATCTCCACATAGACCCTCCGCGTTAGCCTTCAAACGGATAGGATTCGCCGATGCCCAACACCATCGCGTCGTATCCGCGCTTGACGTTTGCGTAATTTCGGTCTCGATCCAGCACAAGACCGCGGCCCACGCAGTCCACAATCACGCCACTGCCCAGCCGTTCAAGCTCCTGCTCCAATTCGAGCACCAGATCCGGTGCGCTGCCGTTCTCCGTGCTGCGTCCATCCAGAATCAGATGCAGGTAAACATGATGAACATCCCGCGCCATGGCTGCCAGCTTCTGTGCATAGACGATGGAACCGTGCGAGGACAGCTTCGTCAAATAGGCCAGCAGATGCAGCGCCTTTCCCTCGCGCTTCGTGCGTTCAATGGCCTGCAGAAACACCGGATTCTGTTCGAAAGATCCGTCACGCATGGCCTTCTCCAGCCGCTGGTCATCCTGTGGCACCATTCGGCCTGCACCCAAGTTGCTGTGGCCTGCTTCGGAATTGCCTGCTTTGCCCTCGCCAAGGCCAACCCACTTGCCTGAAGCATGCAGCAGGATATGCGGATACGAGGCGAACAGGTTCTTCCACGGCTCCGTCCGGCCGATGTGAATCGGATTGGTTTCATCCTCCGCGCCGATGCCCCAGCCATCCAGAATCACAAGCATCACGCGGCGTCCTGCTGTCTGCGGCGCATTCAGCATCAGGCTTTCAGCCGTCATTTCCTGAGGCTTGTCAATCCCCATCCATTCCAGCACCGCAGGCGCAACAGAGGAAAGGCTGCAACCTTCCTTAAGTGCCGGCGCCTCGCCGCGGGGATCGATCAGCACAAACGGAACTGGATTGGACGTGTGTGCCACATCGGGCGTGCCCTTCGGCGTCGTCATCCGCTCCAGATTGCCATGGTCGGCCGTCACCATCACAACGTAGTCCTTCTGTACAGCCTCCCTCACCAGCTGGTCAAGAGATTGGCTGACGCACTCCGCTGCCCGGATCTTCGCAGGATTGCTCGCCGTGTGGCCGATGACATCACCGTTGGCAAAGTTGACCACGATGAAGTCGTGCTTCCCCAGCTCCTGCGTCACGCGCTGCGTCACTTGCGGCAGGCTCAGCTCCGGCACACGGTCAAACGCAATGCCACGCGGCGAGGGAATACATACATCCGTCTCGCCCGGGCAGGCCGCCGTGCTGCCGCCGTTGAAGAAGAAGGTCACATGCGCGTACTTCTCCGACTCGGCGCAGTGCAGCTGCGTCTTTCCTGCTGCACTGAGCGTCTGCGCCAGCGTTCCGTTCAGGCGTTCCGGGCCAAAGGCTACCGGCATGCCCGCAAACTTCTCATGATAGAGCGTAAAGAGCACAAAGTGCAGATCGCTGCGCTGAACCCTGTCTACCGCGCCGAACGCGCTGTCCGTGAACATTTCCGTCAGCTCGATCTCGCGCTCTCCGCGGCGGCAGCAGAAGATCACCGTGTCGCCGTCCCGGACCTTGCCTACCGGCTGTCCGGCCGCGTCCACCGCCACGAGCGGCTCCATGTGATAATCGTCCGCGCCGCGCTCATAAGCCTGTGCAATAGCCTGAGCCAGCGCCCGGCCGCCGCGATCCAAGGCTTCGTTCATTTCGTTTCCTCCTTCTTCGCAGGATCAGACCAACGTTCTGCGCTCGCGCTCCTCGTCGGCAGCATCCTTTTTCGCCGAATACCAGATCGGGTTGGCAAAACGCAGATAGCAGGGGTCGCCCGCGCGGAACATGTTGCGGTGCGGCGCCTGCACGCGCACCGTCTGATCGCCTATCGCGACGATGTACTCGGTAAAATCCGTCAGGAATACGCGCTTGACCACCGTGCCACGGAAGCCTTCCGACCGGTTGATATCGATGGTGTTCGGGCGGGTCGCCAGCAGCATTTCCCGCTCCGCACTGTCCGGTGCCTTCAGGCCCAGCGGCGTGCTGCGGTCGCCCTTGAGGTATACGCAGCCCTTGTCGATTTCCACGTTCGTGAAGTTCGACTGGCCCAAGAAGCTGTGGACAAACCGGTCGCTCGGATTGTTGTACAGCTCCGTCGGCGTGCCGATCTGCTTGATCACGCCCATGTCCATGACGAGCATGCGGTCAGAGAGCGCCATCGCCTCGGACTGATCATGCGTGACGAAGATGATCGTGAAGCCGAATTCCTTCTGCAGTTTCTTGATCTCGAAGCGCATGGTCTCGCGCAGCTTCGGGTCCAGGTTGGACAGCGGCTCGTCAAGCAGCATGACCTTCGGATTGGTGACAATGGCGCGGGCAAGCGCAATGCGCTGCTGCTGACCGCCGGACAGATCGGCGGGATACACTTTTTCCATGCCGTCCAGGCTGCAGTGCTTGAGCGCTGCGGCCACTCGCTCACGGATTCGCGCCGCGGGCACCTTCTTCACCTTCAGCGGGAAGGCGACATTCTCAAAGATGTTCATGTGCGGCCAGACAGCGAACGCCTGGAACACCATGCCCAGCCCGCGGTCCTCCGGCGGCACATACAGGTTCTTGGCGCGTACGGACACCGGACGACCCTCCAGATGGATTTCACCTTCCGAAAGATCCTCAAAGCCGGCAATCATGCGCAGCGTCGTCGTTTTGCCGCAGCCGGACGGGCCCAGGAACGAGAAGCACTCGCCCTCATGCACCGTCAGGTTGAAATTGTCCACAGCCGTCACCGTGCCCAGCGTTTTGGTCGTAAACCGCTTGGTCACATTTTTGAGCACAATCTGTTCCATGCGTTATACCCCCTTCCGATCGCGAGTGATGGCCTTGACCACGCCGTTGCAGACCATGATGATCACGATGGCCACCACGGAGAGCGCCGCGGCCTGCGTCATGTAGCCGTTGTCGCGCAGATTCTGAATCGCAACGCCCAGCGTGCGGCTGTTCGGGCCGTACAGCAGGACGGAGGTGGTCAATTCGCGCATCGCCGGCAGGAACACCATGAAGAAGCTGGAAATCATCGCCGGCTTAATCAGCGGCAGGGTGACATCCGACAGGGACTCCATGTGCGAAGCGCCGCATGCGCGGCTCGCTTCCTCCAGAGAGACGTGCACCTGCTGCAGCGAAGCCGAGCAGCTCTTGAGCGTATAGGAAAGGTAGCGCGCAATGTAGGCCACCAGGATGATCCAGATGCTGTTGTACAGCGTGATGCCGAACACCGCACCGGACCAGGCCAGGATGCAGCCGATGGCCATGACCGTGCCAGGCAGAGAATACGGCAGCACCGCCAGGGTCTCCAGGATACCGCTCCCCTTGGGCTTGACCTTGTAGATGACATAAGAGAGCATGACGCCCAGGAACAGGCAGATGAAACCCGAGCTGAAGCCCAGGAACAGAGAGTTCTTGATCGAGTCGGTCACGGATTTGTTGTTCACCAGGATCTTGGTGTAGTTGGCTAGCGTGAAATTCTCCGGGGAGAACGGCAGGCCGTACGCCCTGAGCAGGCTGACCAGCACGATGATGACCAGCGGAGCCAGAACGACCAGTGCCAGGAACACCAGGGAGAAGATCAGCAGCGGATACTTCGCGGCGCGCAGCTTGATGAGCGTTGGGCGCATCGACTTGCCCTTGATGATGTCATAGCGGCCCGCCTTGAGCAGCTTGCGCTGCACAAACAGCGCGATGGACACAACGATGACCAGCACGACCGACAGGGCCGTCGCCTCGCGGATGCCCTGGAAATCGCCGCCCGCGCGGTTGACCAGGTCGACAATCTTGGTGGGCAGCGTGAAGATGTTCTTGGAGCTGCCGACCATGCGCGGGATGCCGTAGTTGGACAGGGAGGTGATGAGCACCAGCAACGTGCCCGAGGAGATGGCCGGAATGGTCAGCGGCAGCGTGATCTTACGGATGACGTACCACTGCTTTGCGCCCGCGATGCGCGCAGACTCCTCCAGCGTGGGATCCATGCGTTCAAGCGCGGATACCACCTGCATATACACAAAGGGGAAGTAATACACCACCTCGATGACGATGATGCCGGCGATAGTGTTGATGTTGAACGGCGCATTCTTCAGGTTAAACACGCTCATCAGCATGCGGTTGACATAGCCGCCGCGTCCGGAGAACATCATGTCCCACGCCATAGCAGCCAAAAACGGCGGAATCATGAACGGAATGGAGAACAGCCAGCGCATAACGCCCTTGAGCGGGATGTCGCTGCGGCCGAGCAGCCAGGCAAAGAATACGCCGATGATCGTGGCAAAAATGGTGGAAATCACAGCAATGATCACCGTGTTCTTCATGGCTGCAAGGTTTTCCTCACGGAAAATCACGCGGCGGAACATCTCCAGGTCGATCTTGGTGCCGTCCCAGAAGGTGTTGTAGATAATCATGACGACCGGAAGAATGACGACCGTCGTCAGAATGACGAAGCACACAATGGTCATGATCTGATCCAGACCGAACTTTTTGCCGTCCATCCGGGCAAGATCAGAGTTTTTTCTGGAAAAACTCATTCTCATGGACGCGTCTCCCCCTCTTCTGCCTCATAGTATTTCTCGTTCAGGAACCGCAGGCCCACAGTCTCGCCTTCCTTATACTCCCTGCCGTCGAGCGAATCGAGCATGGAGCGCTGCACGCGTAGCTCGTGGCCGCCCACCTTTACGAAGTAGTTGTACAGCGTGCCCAGGAAAACCGCCTGCGTGACCACGCCCTTCACCGGACTTTCATCATCGAAGACGATATCCATCGGACGGATGCCCATCACGTTTCGCTTGCCCTGCAGGTAGCCCTTCGGCACGGCCTGCGCAAAGCAGCGGTCGGCCTGCACATCCCACAGATAATAGCGTCCCTTCTCCTCAAGCACCGGGATGAAGTTGCTCACGCCGATGAACTGAAACACAAAGCGGTCGGCCGGTCGTTCGATGATGTCCTCATCCGTACCGATCTGCGAGATCTCGCCGTCCCTGCGCATGATGACCACGCGGTCGCACAGCTGGAGCGCAGCCTCCTGATCGTGCGTGATGTAGATGATGGTGGTGTGAAGCTGACGCTGCAACTCGCGGATCTCATCGAGCATGCCCTCGCGCAGCTTGGCGTCGAGATTGGTGATCGGCTCGTCCATGACGATGATCTCGCTGGAGGATGTCAGGGCACGGGCAATGGCCACGCGCTGCTGCTGTCCGCCGGAGAGCTGCGCCGGCATGTGCTTTTCATAGCCCGTCATGCACACCTGCTCCAGCGCCTGGTGTACCTGAGCATCCATCCTGTCCTTGGGCACCTTCCTCTTCTTGAGCGGATAAGCGACGTTGTCATACACGGACAGGTGCGGCCACACCGCATAGTCCTGGAAGACGATGCCCAGCCCGCGCGTTTCCGGCGGACGATTCACACGCTTTTTGCGGCTGTACACCAGCGTTTCGCCGATATAGATGTCACCCTCGTCGGGCTTCAGAAAACCGCCGAGGCTGCGCACAAGCGTGGTCTTTCCGCATCCTGAGGGACCGACGATGCCCAGAATCTCGCCGTCGCGCACCTCCAAAGAGAAGTCGTTGACAACCGTGTGGTTTCCATAGCGGACGGTCACATGGTCAAAACGAATTCCTGCCAATTCTCTCCAGCTCCTTTCATCGCCCGGCGCATGCGCGCCTTGGCACAAAACGGCCGACATGCCTTCCGCAGAGAGCAGAAGAGAGCATGCCGGCCATGTCACATTGTATCGGTTTTCCGCTTCTTTTATCGTGCCGGCGGCCGATGCTGCAGCGGCACAGAGGCGGAGGCCGTCTGCTTACTTCTTAAAGATGCTGTCAAAGCGGTCAAGCAGCTCGGTGCTCGTCGCAGACAGATCATTGAAGTCGATCGTCATGCACTTCTGCGCGATGTCGGCGGAATCCAGCATGCCCTCCGGCAGTTCGACGCCGGAAACGACAGGCGTGGTGTAGAACTGGGTCAGGATCTTCTGGCCGCCATCCGGATCGAGGATGAAGTCATAGAGCAGCTTGGCCAGCTCCAGGTTCGGCGCGCCGGTCGGGATGCAGATCGGGGCCGCCATGGCAACCATGTCCGTGGTATCCTTATAGGCGATCGGGGAGCCGTTCGCCATCAGGTTACGGGTGGTGTAGTCAAGACCGAAGGCCACCTTGTAGGAGCCGGAGGCCACCTTGTTGTTGACCGCGCCGGTGGAAGACTCCAGCTCAGCGCCATTGGCCTTCAGATTCTCAAAGAACGTCCAGCCGTACTTCTCGTTGTTGACAAAGGCGTAAACCAGCGCGCGGGTAGAAGCGGAACCAGACGGATCGGACATGAGAATCTGATTATAGAAGTTGTCAGTGAGCAGGCCGTCATAATTATCCGGGATCTCATCCTCGGAGCACGCGATGGTGGAATAAGTCAGGCCGAAGACCAGCATGCGCGCGCCGGTGAAGTAGCCGTCGGCATCCTTGAATTGCGGAGCGATGCGGTCATCAAACCTGGAGACGTACTGCTCCAGCTGGCCGTTGTTCTTCAGGCCGATGGTGGTGGAGAAGTCCGCCGGCCAGAACACATCACACGCCACGGTTCCGGACTGGAACTCGGTGGCCAGCTTGGTCACGCACTTGCCAGAGGTCGCTGCATAGTAGTCCAGCTTCACATTGGGGTACTTCGCCTCGAAGGCATCCTTGATTGCCAGGACGACATCTTCGCCAGCCGAGGAATAGATCATCACGCTGCCGGAATAGGACGCCGGATCGGCTTCCGCTGCGGCAAAGACTGTGCACAGAATCATGGCGCATACGAGCATCAGGGTCATCAGTTTCTTCATGGTTGAGTTCCTCTCTTTCTCTCTCACTGGGGTGCTTTGTGAATACTGTCGATCCAATCGGCTTCTAGTTTATTTATAGAGCATGATTTGTGCGGTGTAAACCGCGAAAATCAGACTTTTTTGCGGATATCCGATTTTCAAATGTTTGTTTTTCAGCAGTTTTTCCGACAATTCGATTTCTGTAGTTCATTTTATGATATACTCTTATTGAGCACATCAAGGAGGATACCGCCATGTTTCAGTCTGCCGGCAACAGCTCCCAGCGAAGGCCCCACAAAGCCGAGGTTTCCCTTCTTCTCATCATTGCCCTGTGCCTGATCACCATACTGTGTCTGTTTGTTGGCCTGTACGTCAGTTACCAGCAGGCGCTTCTGCAGTCCATTAGCACGCTGAACCTGGACTTTGTCAGCCGGGTCAACAGTACGGCAACCTCCGCCGAGAATGTCCTTCAGAACTTCGCTGCTCAGATGTATTACATGCGCAGTGTATCAAAGATGCGAACCTATCGTGAGCTGAGCAATTCCGACATGATTGAGGCCATCCGCATCCTCAACGATTTCACCGCCAGCAGCACCATTCTGGATTCCATTTATGTTTACAACGGGAAGCAGGACTACATCTATTCGACCATGTCCACCGGCGCCGTCAGCGACCGTGCAGACGCGTTCAAAGATCAGGAGGCCGTTCGCCTGATCCGGGAACGCAGCGAAGCGCAGCTTATGCCCCCCCTCCCCCGCACAAGCACCATCTCCAGCAGCACGACCAACCGGGAGATGGTCTCCCTCATGTTCTTCTCCATCAATTCGGACGGCCAGCCTGCGGACAACGCCATGATGTTCAACATCAACTACGACTGGTTCACAGGGCTGTACTTTGGTGAAGAACCCAACGAAAACGCGTTTATCCTGGATCGGAACACGCTGCAGGTCGTTCTCTCCTCCGACAGAGCCGACAGCGCCCTGTCAAGCCAACTGATTGCCTACATGACCAGCGGCATTTCTCTTGATGACAGCAGCAATTTCATCTTTACGCCGGAAGGCTCACAGACCATGCTTTGCTTCTATGCGCAGATGCCCCGCAGTGGCTGGATTTATGTGCGCGCCGTTCCCTATGACAAATACCTTTCCAGCCTGTCCACCATGCAGAGCAACGTCTATCTGTATCTGTCCGCAGCCTGTCTGGTCGCCATGTTCGTCGCCATCTTCTTTCTGGTCCGCATCGTCTTCCCCTTCAGGAGTATCCGCCGCTCTCTCTCCTCCCTCGCGCCTAATGCCGCAGATACCGATGATCCCGTCGCGCAGCTCAACGAACTGATCCGGCAGTCCTCGGACTCCACGCACATCAACCAAGCCCTTCGCGCCATGCTGCGCGATGAAAAGCTGCGTGGCCTGGTTATGGGCTATGATCTGCCGGAAGACAGCCTTCGAGCGGATGAGTTCACCCTGATCCCGGATCGGCCGATCACGCCGCTTCTGGTGAGCAGCGTGCGCGTGGAGCAGATGCTCGACGCCGTGCGCCCGCTTTGCCCGCACAGCGAGGGCGTCACCATCCACAGCGAGCACACCGTTCTGCTCATCCAGCCGGATGACGCAGACATTCTTCCCCAGATTCTCAACAGGACGCTAGGCCGTTTCACCAACCGCCGCATCATAGTCGGCTTGCCCGTGGATAACTGGCATGAACTGCCCGCTGCGTATGCGCAGCTTCTGGAGTGTCATCAGCTGCGCTTTCTGTATCCCTCCAGTCCCGTCCGCATCCTGCAGGTCGTCCAGACTTTGGAGGATTTCTCCGTCGGCTGCGAGCCGATGATCGATCGCATTCTGGAGATGCTCAAAGCCGGCAACCGCGAAGGCGTCACTCTGGAATATGAGCAGTTTCTCAGCTCTCTGCCCGGCAAAACCTACAAGAGCGTCATCTTTGCCCTGACGCAGCTGGCACGCTCTGTGCTCAAGCTGTACGGCGAGCATTTCCCGGAGGCTGTGCCCACTTACAGAACGGCTCGCGCCCAGTTTGACGCGCTCCTCACATCGATGGACGACATCGCAGAGCTTTCTCCGTTCTTCACCGAGCGGTTCAGCGGCATCTGTGAGCAAATCCGCCGCGACCGACACAGCCGTCAGTCCCAGCTCATCGACGAGGTTCTCCAGCTCATTCATGACAAATTCCTCGATCCATCGCTTAATTCCCAGTATCTGGCAGATGCGGTTGGCATGTCTCCCGCCTACCTGTGCCGTGTTTTCCGCCAGACGCAGGGCATTTCCATCTCCGATTATATCAACCGCACCCGCATTGAGGAGGCCAAACGGCTGCTGATTGAAACGGACATCAAGGTCATGGAGCTGGGCGAACAGCTGGGCGTAGAAAACATGCAGTACTTCTTTGTTCTCTTCAAGCAGGCCACCGGCGTGACACCGCGGCAATACCGCATGCAGCATAAAAACCCGTGATCAAGGAGGACACATCTATGACCGAAGCAGCAACACTTCTCACCTTGGGCGGAAGCGGCGAAAATGGCCGCAACTGCTACCTGCTCTCGACAAAGGAAGGCTGTATCCTGCTGGATTGCGGCGTCAAGCGCACAGTCACGCCGGAGGCTGTCGGCGAATATCCGCTGCTGACGCCCGAACTCGCAGCGCGCATTCAGGCTGTCTTCCTCTCCCATGCCCATGAGGATCACTGCGCAGCGCTCCCGCTTCTTTACGCGCTGGGCTTCAGCGGCACCATCTATGGCAGCCGCGAAACCATCGACGGCGCTCCGCGGATGATCCGCAAATGGATGACCTTTGTGGAATCTCAGGGCGGCATTCTGCCCTACACGCAGGCGGAGATGGACCGCATCCGTTTTTCTGTGCTGGAGCCCGGCGAAAGCCGCATCGGCTCTCTGCGCATCCTGACCGGGCGCAGCGGCCACACCGCAGGCAGCCTGTGGATCTCGATCGGTTGGAAGCAGGAAGGCTGGCAGCTGTTCTACTCTGGGGACATGTGCCTGTGCTCGTCTTCCCTGGCCTGCGACATGCCGCCTGTCTGCGACCATGCCCTGCTGAACTGCGCCTACGCCGGACGGAATCTGCAGCAGGACGAGCAATACCGCCTGCTGCATCTGCGCGCGCATGAGACGCTTGCGCGCGGCGGCAAGCTGCTTTTACCCGTTCCGCCGACGGGACGCGGCTGCGACATGCTGCTCAGCCTGGCCTCCGCTTTCCCGGATGCCCCGATCTTCGCAGCTGAAAGCATTGTCCTCAACGCTCGGAGCCTGTTGAAAGACGTGCGCTGGCTGCGCGCTGGTCTGCCTGAGGAGACGCTTCTTGACCGTATACACCCGCTCAAGACACAGGAAGACTATTCCTCTGCGTGTTCAGGCGACCCAGGTATTCTGCTCGTCACAGATGGCATGCTCACCACGCCCGAAGGGCTGTTGTGCCTGCATCTGCTGGGCGGATACGCAGATCATCGCGTGATCCTGACCGGCCATGCAGCGCCCGGAACCGCCGCTGGAAACCTGCTCGACCCCGATCGCCGAGCAGAACAGCGTCTTGCCATCGAAGCTGAGATGCTGACCATCAAGGTACATCTGGACGACGCGGACGCACTCACTATCCAACATCGCCTTCAGTCCCAAAGCACCGTACTGTTCCACGCACCCGCCGCCCATTGCTTAGGCACCATCAAAGCCTTTACCCATGCCGGTGCGTCCTGCGCGTGCCTGATGCCTGGTGAACACACGGTGCTTGACGCTGCAGACTAATGCATTTTCAATCGGCACGTCTGCAGTGTATTTTTGTGAAGGAACGCCGAATGCCATTGATTGCAGATGTTGAGTTGCGCTCATTTCCTCCTTCGGGCGAAAACCAGGAAATCCAGCCATCTAAATGTACGCGTCTCCCTCCCCCCCGCAAGCTTGCCTTTGTTCAAAAACCATGCGGGAATGCTCCAAAGATCTAAGGAATGCTTACAAACGAAAAGTACTGCGGCAATGTGCTTGTGGTCAAGACCTACACTACTTTCTTTGCCATTCTCAATACCTCCTATGAATTCTGGAAGGTTGCTTTCCGCATGAGGTCTTTATAGAAAAACATGAAGCGTAGAGGGGTGCTTGCTAAGCAACTCACATGATCGCACCGCCGAGAAGGGACTGGTCGAAATCATACAGCATTTCGTTGATCTCGAAAATGTCGTACTTACCATGCTTGATGAAGAATTCAACGATGATGTCAAACTTGTCGCTGTGGCTCAATGCCAGACCAGCCTTCATCAGCAGTTCTTTTGTGTCAGCGAGTGACAGTTCGAGGGCAACTGCAAGAGCAAGAGCGGTAGTTTTCTTGGGTTTATAATTCACATTATTGACGATTTTGGAGAAGAGCTTCTTGTCGATGTTGGCTTTCTTATAGCAGTCCGCATTTTTCATACCTTTTTCCTTGATGATACGAAGTACCATTTCAGAGAAGCTCTCATCGATCATGTTGAGTGCATCTTCAATAGAGGAAGGATTCCATTCGTCCTCTTCAGCCGCCATCGGAGCCGCTGCACATTCCTTCATGCAGTAGTCAGCTTCAATTGAACGCATGACCGGCGGCATGCGACGGGCGTTTTCCCTGCGATAATCGAAGTGCTCTTCTACATAGTTATCATCGATGTACTGTTTGATATCAACAAACAGCTTACTGCCCACAGACAGGCTTTCCTTTGTGAAGGTGACAAGATAGACCATCAGATCATTGTCCGGAACATTGTGAAGCAGAAAATCGCTGATGGTATCCGTTGCTGTTTTTAGTGCCTGATCCTTTGGATAACCATGAGCGCCTGTACCGATCATCGGGAAAGCAACCTCTGGCAACCATATCTGACCGCTAGTTCGAGAGCATTTCGGTAACATGAAATCAGCAACTGCTTTTCACCGAAGCTTCCGCCATTCCATACAGGGCTGACAGTATGAATGACATATTTGCATGGAAGCATATAGCCGTGTGTTATCTTCGCTTCGCCTACATCACAGCCATTGAGTTTATGGCATTCAGCAAGAAGCTGAGGACCAGCCGCTTTATGGATAGCACCATTTACTCCGCTGCCTGCACGAAGATACTTATTGCCTGTATTCACGATTGCGTCAACATGCATGCGAGTAATATCGTTTCTAACAATCTGGATAGGCATACTCGTACCTCCTGCCAATATAAACACGCCTTTGATTTATAAACTGAACACTATAAATTATAGCATTTGGGAGAGAATCTAGCAAGTGCTGGCAAAACTGGATGTAAGAGCAAAAGAGACTCTGTTCATCGCTGAACATAATCTCCTTTGAATATGTCAATCGGTCATCCTTCGATGTATACGTCCTCACATCCGCAGCTGATCAGCTGATCGCCGCAAGCCGGGCATCGTTCAGCATCGCAGCCCCAATGGTGCAGATGTCCGAAGAGTGCATTGCAGTCATGGCATCTGGTCGTTTCATGCCGCCCTTCGTCGAAGTCCCCGGGAGCACCCACCTTGATACGGTCGTAAACCTTGCCATTTGCGTGGAGCTTCGGGATGGTGCATCCTTTGGCTTTCATCATGTCCTTGCCGCAAATCTTGCAAACTGCGCCCATCTGCGTACCTCCTTACTTCTCGAAAAGTTCTTCTCTGCTGCCATCTTCGTAGATGTAGTTGTGTCTGAGCCAACCATTATTCTGTACGGTGGTCAGGTGGAAGCGAGGATCATCCTCGTTCTTCTCATGCTCAATGATGACTGTCTCGCCTTCGTCATTCGTACCGCCGCAGGGCAGAAGTCAAGTTATATTCGTTACACCAACCGATGCAAGGAACTCTTTCAGTGGCATGAGCTCGCCGTACTCATCAATCACAACAAGTTCATCGGTTTCCTTGAAGCCAGCTTCAGCTGTTTCTTCCCGATGCCAGACTATCCGGGCGCTGGTGATGGTGCAAAGGCGCACCTCTGGGTCGTAGCTGATCTGCTCACACAGCTTGCTGCACATCGGCGCAACAGCATCCTCCAGATCATCAGTCAGCCGAAGATCATCCTTCAGTTCAGAGGGCAGTGATGCATCCAGATAGCTGAGGAGCGTTCTGCGGATGCGTTCGATGTAATTTGTGATCGCTTCAGCACGATCATGCTCTTGTTTACGGCAGATGTAGTATGTGGTGGACATGGGATCTCCTCGTTTCTTTTGTCGCCTGTAACGGCGTATGCTCATATACGCTCTGTTTGACACAGAAGTCAAGCCACTATTTGCTTTCGAGAACGGCGTAGTCGTTGAACATGATCTGCAGGCAGTCAATCTTCTTTTCAGTGTGGTAATGCCCACAGTACCACTTGCTGTACTCCAGCCGTTCCTCAATACTGCCCAGCCACTCCTCGGTGCTCTTATCTACATTGGACTGATCGATGCCCGGCAAGAAAACCTCCACCGGCTCATACTTCAGTGGCGTTGTATGTGAGAGCACAATGTCGATCTGCCAGTTCAGCAGATCCAGAACCTTCTCCACCCGGGTTTTGATCGCTGGAGACGGCTGTTCATCAGTCCACCAGCTTTGACCCTCAATGCGCCATGCCTTGTCAATGCTGTAGGCGCCGCCAATGGCAATGGCCTTTTTACCATTCAGATCGTACACCTCGCCATCCTTGGCAAACAGGATATTCGGACACCTTTTTTCCACATATACCTTGCCTCCGTGCCATTCATGCTCGCTGTAGTACGGCAGGCTTTCAGGCCGGCGTTCGTGGTTGCCGTGGATACACAGGAGCGTAATAGGCAGTTTCGCAAGGTACTCCTTGCGGAGTATATCAAGCGCACCGGCATGGAAGTTGATGCCAGCGTCACCTAGGATAATCAAAATATCGTCACGGCTGGTCTGCATCTTATCGCAAAAGATACCGATGCGCTCAAAGCACCCGTGTGTATCGCCAGTCAGGTATATCATTTCTTCCTCCGATCCAGCCCGAGGACTTTTCGGGACACTGCAAATCCAGCAACTGCATCCTCGTCCTTGATATCAATGCCCATTTCCAGCATTGCTTCCTTTGCGCGCAGCATATCGTCACGTGTCAGGCCTTTTGCACACACTGGGATGCTGTCAATGTAGCAGGAATCGGGGCAAAGATCGATGCGATTGTTCCACACTTCATTGCTGTCTACATTGGGGTCAATGTCCCAGCACACAGCACCATAATCAATGAACACCCGGGCAAAGTTCTCATATTTCCGAAGATGCACAAATATACCGCCCTTGTCCAGAAGCGGCTTGCAGTTATATATGCGTTCTTCTCTTTCTTCGTAAGTAAGGGTAAGCGTAAAATCCGGATTGGCTTTTGCACCCGTCAGCCTTTTGCGGCCACCAGCATAATACTCAGCAGCAAGGCGGTCGCAGCCTATTGCCAGATAGTAATCAACCGTTCGCTTCATTGCGTCCGGCAGTTTGCTTATTGTAATCTCTCCGCCTTTTGCGACGAAGAATAGTTCATCACCGAATTTGAGCTCTAGCCGCTGGATGACCTCTTGCGGCAGGATCAGAGTGCCGTCCTTCTGGATTACGGCGTTTCCGACAATCTCCATAATACCTCCATTCAGTACAGCGTCTACCAGTAATCGAAAACCCGGCGATAGCTGTTTCCCTTATGCGGGAGATCCATATACTTGCACACCCTTGCACTGGATGCCTTTTTGCACCAGTTCTGACAGTTGCTGTTCTTTGGATACTTTATGTATTTGCCTGAGGGCATCCACTTGCCATCGACATATGACCAGTCTACATATCCAGCATGCGGACGAAAGCCATGCGTGACAATTATGAAGAGATGCTTGAATTTCCGTTCGTTCATCATGCGTCTGTACGCACGCCCCGTCTGCCGTTTGGACTGCGGCGGCAGCAAGTCAGCCCTCTGCTGCTCGGAGACTTCGATCTGCCTGTTTAGCTCTGCTGCGGTCATAAACCCTCTTGTTCGGTATCACCCGCGTAACGGGAACCACGCCATTCCACGAACCGCGCTGTTTGTCATGATGCTCTTTCTGAGCACGCTTGCTCTGTTTTTCCAATGGGATGTGCTTCATCAGACTTACACCTCTTTTCCCGGAGTGTCTTTGCGCCATCGTTCATTTTTGCGATAAAGGATGCGCAGAATTCCTCATACTCAGGATACCCGCACAGAATCATCTTACGATTCAGTTCAGCCAGTGCAGAAAGGAACCTGGTACGATCTCGTTTTCTAACCTTGCAGAAGATTACAACATACGGTTGATCCGGATGCTGGAATTCATTTCCGAAACGGACCGTTACCTTATGCTGAATGAACAGCTGATCGGCATAATACTCCGGCACGTCAATGAATGCGTAATGGTCATACAGCAGGGAGAATCGTTCAAGTGTAAAATAGTTCTTCATCCAGCCCTCCGCTTTAAAAACCGCTTGTCATAAGGTGCTTCAGAGAATATAATATAAGGACACGATAATGCAAAGGAGGCGAAAGCCATGCATCAGAAGCCTTTCCCGGTGATCGACATGGTCGAAACCGGCAAGAACATTATGCGCCTGCGCGAGGAACGCGGCATGACTGTTCGGGATCTGCAAGCCTACTTCGGCTTTGAAGAACCCCAGGCAATCTACAAGTGGCAGAGAGGAAAGAGCCTGCCCACCGTTGACAACCTGTACGCTCTGGGCGCTTTGCTGGATGTGCCTATGGAGGATATTCTGGTACCCGCAAACGCAAAATCGAATATAATCATGCTTGAGCAGCAGGAAGAGCCCTGCTGCTCGAATCATTTTTGGCCCTGCTGCTTTGGACACGGCAGGAATCGGAGAACACTTCAACCATTTTCTCTGATGCGGTGCGCATAAGGTTTCTTCCGAAGAAGAATCCCGCCTCGCACTACATCAGAATGTTTGCCGGAAGGCTTTTTCTACTTGCATGTAGGCGGTAATCAGCCGCGATCAGAATTGATGGAGACGTGTGGTTGGGCGTTCGGATGAAAGATTGAGCAAACTGGCGGATAGGCAGTTTTGCGTGGATCGATGAGTGAAACGGCGTCCGAAGAACGAATCATCATGGAGCTCTTGCAAAAGCACTGTTTCATCAAAACTTGGATTATGCAGCGTTATAGTTCATCTGCACCTGAACCGATATCCATGCTGCACCTATCCTGCCGCTTCCAAAGCAGCCGAAACCGGGAGCAAGGGTTATTCCCTGCTCTGCGCATCGGCGAAGGCTCCGAAGATTTCAGCGAAGCTGTCATTCACATCAAACGGAGCTTCATAGGATACTTCAGAGTTGACCAGGCAGCGGTCCAGTTCCGAAGAGACAGCATCGGCTTTGCGATTCATTTCGGCAGCAAAATTGCGGACAGCCTTGCGGTCAAAGTTGATGGTGGTCACACGCTTCACGTCGCAGCGGTAGGTCACCTGATTTCCTTCCTGATTGAAGCGGTAGCCGGTACCGCCGCCCTTGATGACCACTTCAGAGCTGCGCACATCGGACATGCGCTTGAGCACACGCGCGATTTCCTGACGCCTGGCGTTCAGACCGACTTCACTGTCCATGTCGATGGGCAGCGCGTTCTTGGCGGCATGAATGGCTTTGCTCAGCACTTCGCGCTGCTCCATCAGAGCCATCAGGAATCGGACGATATCCGTGATCCTGTCCGCGAATTCAGTAGGCGGCGTGTTAATCACGGTTTCGTTTTCGGCGCCATCAAAGACCTTCTTGCGGAGATAAGTGTTTTCAATCCTGGTGATGTTTCCTTCAAGGCCGAGGATGCTCTGGGCTTCCTCCATCAGGCTCCCCAGCTTGTTCTGATAACGGAATGCTTCCTTCAGATTCATTGCGTTCACTCCTTTGCTTCTGCTTCATGAGTATATTTTACATTCTGCGATGCCGTTTGTCATTGAACTGCTGGTTGAATGACGATGCGCCATGTATAGCGTCACATCTCAATTACAGCAGGCTGTGATCGGTCAGACCAGCAATCGTATCGCGCAGATGCTTGATGATTTCCCTCAGGTGTGTGTTCTCAATAACCAGCATGGCGATTGCGGTGGCAACCGTGTCACTGCTGCCAGATGATTCGCCCCCTGGAGCAGCTGGTGATGTCGGCTCCGTCTCTTGCGCAGACTCCTCAGTATGCGTTTCCATCATTGCATCCAGATCGCCGTCAGCCGACTCTTCCGTCTCTATGACAGTTTTGCCCTCCAGTTCTTTGCACCAACGGTATAAAGTACAATGGGAAATTTTCAGTTCTTTGCAGGCTTTTGTGATGCCTGCTTTTTTCATGAGTTCAATGGCATTCCGTTTGAACTCTTCCGTATATTTGCTCATATTCATCCTTTCTGTTCAGCCATTGCCAAACAGCTCATTCAGCCAGCCGCCCAGTTCAATGCTGCCATCGCAGCTTTCAAGATCATCCATCATCTCTTTTTCCGAATTAAACCGCGTCTCGATGACATACATCCGATTGAAATGGAACGGATGCCGGTATTCCAGAAGGTGCGGATAGCCCCATATCTGCTCACCGGGCGATTGGATCATGGCGGCATTCTCGTCAGTACCATATTTCAGGTTCTTCATACGCGCCCGGACACAGCGGAAGAATCTGCCGCCGCTTCCAATCCATAGATGAACGCTTTCCAGCCGATCCCACCAGACAAAGTACGGATATCCCCAGATGTTGGTGTGCTCGTACATGCCTGCAGCCCGCACTTTCTGTTTAGCACCATACACTTTGACGGGTGCAAAGCTCATATCTACCGTCTTACGCTTTTCATCCCGATGCAGTGCATTGCGGAAGGCGGCAATATCTTCGAGTGTGCCGAAGCAGGGCTTCCAGTTGGTGCAGAACCCGGGCGTGGCATAATCCAGCAGTTCGACGCTGAAAACATCCCGCTTGGGCATCAGAAGAGGCTGGGTAACCATATCATCGAGGGACGTATCAGCAGTCTTACGGATGAACTCTTCTGCCTGTGCCAGATCGGCGGCAGAGGGCACTGTCTGTACAATCCTGCGAAGAAATATGGAGATGGCTTCTTCCATGTCGTAGCCTAGTGCATGGATGGCAGCAGTCGCTTTTTCAAGCAATCCATCTTCAGTTACGGGGACTTCGAGATAATCAGGAACACCGTCTGCCATTTTTTTGAACCCGTCAAATGCCATTTCCACATTACTTCCTCTGAATAGAATTATAGAAATTCATAGTTTCTCCTCGCTTCGCCGCATTTCTTCTTCAATCCGTTCAAGCTCTCCCGGCGGATAGAGAATGGAAAAACGTCGCTTGTAATCTTTCCAGCTGAACATCAGAAGATCGTGCTTCCCATCTGCTGTTATCAGTATCGGGCTGTGTCCTTCATCAATTAAATCCAGCACAGATTCCAGATTCTGCTCAACTTGCTCTCGGGTGACAGTGAGCAATTCGCTTACTCCGAGCAATTCTTTCAGTTCGTCGTATGTCATAATTACATCGTCTCCATATCGCATGCCGTCCACAGCAGAGCTCTCATCCTTCAAGATACCTTCTGGATCGAATCTGTCTACATCCTGCATATCACCTCGCAGCAGAGCATCTGACCGCACTTATACAGGCAGAATCAGTGTGTCAACTATAGCACACGCCGATCCAAAAAATCTCGATTTTGATGAAATCGTAGGCATAACTGCCCAAATCATAAGAATAACCGCCCCATGGCAGAGATTCATCAACCAGCGGTAAAAGGCAAAACCGATGGTTAATTCCATTTGAGGGGAGGTCTGCTTATACTGTTGTTAGCGACGCCGTGCCAGATGCCTTGCTTCCCGTAGTACATGCTTCAGCGATCTTGCGCTGTCAATGATTACACGCTTCTCATACTCGCTGCAGTCTTCGATGATGGCTGACAGTTCTGCCCCGGCAGCCGCTGTGTTCTGCTCAAGATATTCAGCAAGCAGTACGTCCATCGTCACCTTCAGCGCATTGGCCACATCAATGAGCGTTTCAAGACTGGGGCCTTTCTGACCATTCTCCACCAGTGAGATATAGGTCGGTGATTTGTCCACCATTTCAGCCAGAGTCATCTGAGACAGATGCTGCTGCTTGCGGAGTAGACGGATGCGCTTGCCGATCGTTTGGTAAATGAGATGCATGGGAATCCCTCCTATAAATTTTTGCATCTCCATTATCAAGTGCAGTTTATATTAACGCCTGTATTTTATATAAATTTTCTTTGCCAAAGGGTAGAATAATAGCTGAATATAGGCTCTGGATTATATTATAAGCTCCAGAAGGTGTGGTGAGAGAATGAGCGACGAAGCCCTGCAGCGCGAGTATGAGCAGATCGGTGCAAGAATTCGCAATGCGCGCATTGAGCGCAAGATGAGTCAGGCAGAGCTTGCTGCGAAGGCCAATATTTCTCTCCCGCACATCAGTTCCATTGAACTTGGCAAAACAAAGATGCTTCTGAGCACCTTTACCCGGGTGATCGAAGCCCTGCAGGTATCAGCAGATTCGATCCTCAGAGCGAACGTGCCGACTGTCACCAGCATATATGCCAATGAGATTGCAGAGCTGTTTGAGGACTGTACGCCATCGGAATTGGAGTCGCTAAAAGCCATCATCAAGAACCTCAAAACGACCATGAGGAATAATCAGAATAATCAGTAATCGCAGAGGCGGATCGTCATGATTCGCTTCTTTTTTTGCAAAATTGGACATTCGATTAACCAGAGGTAATCTGCTTTACCTCTGGTTTGTTCCATTTAGCTCCGTTCACTTATATAGTATTCGCATACCATTGCATCGGCGGAGGTAAGTATGCAGAAATACAAAGGACATCAGCCAGATATGTCGCTGACGCTGCCAGAAAACCAAACTTCCATGTGGGACAGCATCCGTTTCGGCGGCGCTGCTCAGCAGGTCAGTCCCTTTTCGAAAGACCCTTGGGAAGAAGCGCGCCGCCGCATGCTGGCGCGGCACAAACTGTGGCTTGAGAGCCTGCAACATGAGTATCCCAGCCCGTATGCCCACTACAGGATTGGTGTCTACATTCGATTCTTCAACCAGACCAGGTATGATGATTATCTTCTGTTCCATAAGCAGGAGTTCGTCGACACCATTGGGCTGTGCCCGAACTGGACGCTGGTGGATTTCTATGTGGACGAGGGGCAGACCGCTCCTTTCATGGAGAATGCCAAAGAATGGTCTCGGCTTCTGCAGGACTGTCTGGATGGCAGGATCGATCTGATCATTACTCAGAAAGTAAGCAATGTAACGCGCAGCCCAGCAGAGATTACGCTGGTCGCACGGCTTCTGGCAACTCAGAAAAAGCCCATTGGCATTTACTTTGTCAATGAGGACATCTTCACGCTAGCTTCGTACTATCAGGACGATATGCGCGAAAAGAAATTTTTCCCGTCTTCCGACTGGCAGATGCTCCCGGATGACCCTGAAGAAGAATGGAGGGAGCTGCTTGATTAATCACAAGTATACCAATGCCGAGCAGAAAGAACGTATTCGGCAGCGCGTCCGAGTGCAGATTGATGAAGAAAATTATCAGTTCTTTCCCGAACGAAAAGAGCCTGATTACTACGATAACGATGTCAATCAGCGTGTTGGCGTATATGTCCGAGTATCAACTGATGATCCCCGTCAGACAACTTCCTATGAGCTTCAGAAGAAATACTACGAGGATTTTGTTGTCCGGCATCCCAGGTGGACGCTAGTAGACATCTATGCGGATGAGGGAATCAGCGGCACCTCCACCAGGCATCGTGACGAATTCAATCGCATGATTGCTGAATGCAAAGGCGGGAAGATTGATCTCATCATCACAAAGAGCGTTTCCCGCTTCGCACGAAATGTAGTGGACTTTCTGGGAATGGTGCGAATGCTGTCAGAACGCAATCCGCCCATCGGCGTATTCTTCGAAGCAGAGAACATCTTCTCACTCAATGAAACCTCCAACATGGCGCTGTCATTTCAGGCAACCATGGCTGAAGAAGAGTCCCGCAACAAGAGCCGAAGTATGGAAACTTCCCTGCGTATGCGTCTGGATCACGGCCTTCCGCTGACGCCCAAGCTGCTGGGGTTCATGCATAACAGTGAAGGAAAACTCATCCCGAACCCGGATACGAAGCACATTCCCAGGCTGATGTTCTACATGTATCTGTATGGCTATTCAACTCAGCAGATTGCGGATGCGCTGACCGTCCTTGAGAAGAAAACCTATCTGGGCAATGTGAAGTGGACAGCATCGGGAGTTGCGGCTTCAATGCGCAATGAGCGGTACTGCGGAGATGTGTATACACGAAAAACCTTCACTAAGGATGTCCTGTCCCATAAATCCGTCAAGAACCGCGGCGAACGTCCGATAAGCCACTACTACAACGAGCATGAAGGGATCATATCACGGGATGATTTCATTGCAGTCCAGCACATGCTGAAGAACTCTAAGTACGGCAACAAATCCATGCTCCCGGAGCTGCGCGTCATAACGGAAGGGCTGCTGAAGGGCTATGTAATCATCAATCCGCGCTGGAGCGGATTCCGCGAACCGGAATACATCCATGCATCAGCCAGTGCATATTCGCATGGGGAAAATCAAAAACAGCAGGCACAAAGCCTGCAATTTGAAGTGGAAGCCGGTGACTTTGATATGCGCGGATTCGAAGTTGCGCATACGGATCTTTTCAATGTTCAGCAGACTCCGCATGTCACATTTTTCGAGGACTCAATTAAGTTCGGCATCGAATGCATTCGCCGCATGAAGTCTGATTTCTATGTTGAACTGCTAATTCATCCAGCACAGCGCAAATTTGCTGTTCGTGCCGCAAACAAGCAGAACAAGAACGCCGTAATCTGGGCAAAGAGCAGGAATGGCCGCACGGAAGCGCGCCCCATCGCTTGTTCTGCGTTTGTCGATACCATCTACTCTCTGTTTGGATGGAACCGTGATCACAAGTATAAAATGTACAGCACGCTTATCTCCAATGGTGACGAAGAAGTGTTCATCTTCAATGCGGATGAAGCCGCAGCTTACATCCAGACTGAAAAAATTCCTGGCGCCGATGGTTCCGAAGCCTTCATTGAGCCTGTTGCCAAGACCTCAGCTCATGTAATGGGCATACCGGCTTGCTATACCGACTCATTCGGCAATGATTTTTATGTAGAGCAGACATATTCTGCATTGGCAAATCAAACCCGAGAACAGTGGCAGATTCGTGTAGAGGGTCAGCTGTGCAGTGCTGGCATACAGCTGAATGTGACAGATTACGATACGCTGCGGACGTTTATCATGCAGGAGCTGGGCGATTGGCACCCGCAGGAGGTTGAGCAATATGAACAGCAATGATTTCCAGAATAGAAGCATACCAGAATGCACTCCGGTTTCGCCCGAGCAGGTGGAAACTGCGCAGAGCAATAGCGGGGAAATGCTGACGGCTGTACCTGCTGGCAATGAGCAGATTGAGGAAGATGACTCTTTCAGCCTTGATAAATTTCAGGTTGTTCGGCGTGAGTTCTTCTCGCATATCAGCGAGCCGTCCATTACCTTCAGCAACTACAAGATCGGCTTGAATTCCGCCTGCATAAAGCGTCTGCCGCAGATCGACTTCATTCAGTTTTTGGTCAATCGGCAGACACAGAAGCTGGCTATCCGTCCATGCCTTGAGTCGGATCTCCATTCCTTTCAGTGGTGTACCAACAGCGGCGGCAAGCGCAGGCCTCGGCAGGTTACGGGCAAAATCTTCTTTATGAAGCTGTTCGATATGATGGGCTGGAATCTAAACTATCGATATAAAATTCTTGGCAAACTCATCCGGGCAAACGGCGAGTATCTCTTCGTGTTTGATCTCACATCCACAGAGGTATACCAGCGGATCGTCAAGGAAGGCGCCAAGCCCAAAATGAGCCGAACGCCCGTATTTCCGGCAGAATGGCAGGATCAGTTCGGCGTCCCCTTTGAGGAACATCGCAAGTCCCTCCAGATCAACATTTTCGACAACTACGCCGTGTATGGCATCAAGGACAGGGAGGCTGGACAGACTGTCTCTCCGGGCATTCCAGCGCAGACAGAACAGCCAAGAATTCCAGCTGAAACTCGTTCGGGAGGTACAGATTCATGGCAGACCAGATAAATACCCCAAATACCATCAGCATGGCACTTGATATGAAGCGCAACCGTATTCGCATCCATAAGCCAGCTATACATATGCTGGGCAATCCAACGCTCATCCAGCTGCTGTTTGACCCGGAGGACATGGTGGTCGCCATCGTCTGTCCTGATTCAGAAGTACCCGGCGGGCAGGAAGTTCGCATTAATCCCCGCGGACTCAAAAGCAGAAACTGCTTTGAATTCTGCAGCAGTATGTTTCTTCAAAAACTTCGCGCCGTACACGGGAATCTGGATGCAAACTGCTCCTACAGACTGACAGGAGAAATCATCCCTGAACTGCGCGCTGCACGGTTTCCCATGAGCACAATCCAGCGAATTGAATGTGATGAAGGAGCAGATGGCAATGGATAAGCCGAATACCCCGCAGCTAACCATTGACCGTGAGTTTCGTGATCTTATTCGCCCATTGATGAAAGACGAATACAGGCATCTGGAACAGAACCTTCTGGCAGACGGATGCCGTGAGCCTATCACCGTATGGAAGGACATCATAGTGGACGGTCACAATCGATTTGAGATATGCTCCCGGCTCGGGATTCCATTCGAGGTCAGAGAACGGCACTTCGATAACCGTGAAGAAGCTATCATCTGGATCTGTGCCAACCAGCTTGGACGTCGCAACATATCTGATGAAACGCGCCGATACCTCATTGGCAAACGGTACGAAGCAGAAAAAGTCATTGCCGGACGCAGAAATTACAGCGGCTGGAACCAGTATCGCAAGCGTGAGAAATCCATTGATCTGCCTTATGAAGTAATAGATCCCGAGGCTCAGCAGGAAAAATTTCGAACATCACAGCGTATTGGCGAAGAATACCACCTTGCCCACGGCACAGTAGAAAAGTACGGCGTGTACAGTCAGGCTGTCGATATGATTGCCAAAAAGGATCCGACAATGCTTCCGCGCATCCTCTCTGGCAGATATAAGATTTCTCACGACAATGTGGTCGCTCTGTCCAGAATGAGCGCACAGGAAGTGAAAAAGTTCGGCAAGCAGATGAGAAATGCGAGAAAGGCAAGCACCGTTGTCCCGTATGCTGTCTCTCGTTCGCAGCTTGGACAAATAACTCCCGAGCAGCCTGCGCCCATCCAGCCGGGTATTAAGACAATGCCAGACTTTGATCCTGACGCTGAAATCACAGGCTTGACACTGACCATCCCGTCGTGGACCAGTTCAATTAACAGGACACGAAACCACACAGACCTGAACAGCATTTCGCTAAAGGCAAGAATGAATCTTCAGCATGCCCTGTTCAGCCTGCAGGCAACAATAGACGAACTGCTGCAGGACATAAAGGAGTAATACATGAATACTGATCTCAATGCGTATGTGCCTGACGTGATATTCGAGAAGATACCAATCAAAAATCTGGTGTCGTGTCAGGATTATCAGCGCTCCCTGTCCGAATCGCAGATTCTCAAGATAGCCCACGAATTTGATCTGCATCAGATTAATCCCGTAAAGGTCAGCCGCCGTGATGGAATTAATTATGTATTTGATGGTCAGCACACGATTGAGGCAGTAGCTCTTGTATCCAATTCCCGTGATACGCCTGTCTGGTGCATGATTTACGATCATCTCTGCTATGAGCATGAAGCGCATATCTTTGCAGAACAGCAAAAGCATCATCGTTCAGTAGCCCCTTTTGACACCTTCAATGCACACCTTGAATCAGGCAGTGAAAAGCATCTGCTTATCCGGGATCTGGTGTACTCATATAATCTGGAACTTGGCTCAAAGAAGCGGCATGGAGCTATTTGCGCGATTGCCGCATTGGAGAATATATTCGATACCTACGGATACCATGTTCTTGATAAAGTGCTGCGCATACTGGTCAGCACATGGGAAGGAGAAATGTATTCTCTGTCGGGCAATACACTTAATGCAGTGGCACGTCTAATCGCAGCATATGGGGATGCGCTCAATGAAGAAACATTTAAGGAGCGTCTGGGGCTTATTCCCATGAAAACCATCATTCGCACTGCGCGTGAAAGGCGCCCAGGCTCACTTGGCTATGCCGAGGCAATGCTTGTGTTCTACAATAAGAAGTGCAAATATCGGCTATCGATGAGGAAACTGTACGGCACTGCCAGTGATGAGGACGATTTGGATGATGACGATGATTCTGATATGGATGACTGAAAAGTGGTCTGTGCCTGCAATTTGGGCGCAGACCACTTTTCAATGCAAAAAATGCGGCACTCATGGAGAATAGCTCCGAGAGTGCCGCATTTCATTTTAGCGTATTAGATTGTCTTGCCGTACTTGCCAGATACCCAGCCCACGCGACCGTTCACCACGATGGCGTGCCAGCCGTTCTGCGCGGTCGCTACCAGCGGGAAGGTGCTGCCCGGCGCAACAGCAGAAAGCCGCGCATATTCCGTACCGTTACCGCAGCGAATATTCACTTTTCCACCTTCTGAAACAATCACCACTGTCGTACCAGCAAGCGTAGGATCGTTCTGTGCAGGCTGTTTCGGGGTTTCCGGCTGCCCGTCATCATCCGCAACGGCGTCCATCAGCGCAGTGTGCGTCTTGTCGCCGTACTTGCCGTCCACTGTCAAGCCAGCTTCCTTCTGGAATGCCCGCAGCGCCTTTTCTGTTTCAGCACCAAATTTCGCGTCCGCTCCATACTTGGGCAGCGCATATCCCAGCTGCATCAATAGCTCCTGCAGGGCCTTCACGTCGGAGCCTTCCATGCCGCGTTTCAGGAGGCGGCTTCCCAGCGCAATTTCCGGCGCGGGAACATCGGTAGCCGCTTCTCCGTACTGAATAAAGGGCAGCTTGTACCAGTACTTCCACTTGCGCTCTTTCACCTTCGTGCGCACACAGCCATAGTTGAAACCGCGCCATTCCACGGCATAACCGTTGCCAATATAGTAACCCACATGGCCGTCCGTATGCAGCGCCAGACCAACGATCTCCGGCAGCGTGTCAATCGTGCCCCAATCCATGCCCTTGGATTTTGCCCACGAGAACATGGAATTGGCACCCTTGTCCGGGCAGCCGTTTGCACCGTACTTGTTGGAAACAGTGCTGTCCGTGCCGATTGCATCTAACATGGCCTGACCGCCGTTCGTCCATGCATAGCCTTTCGCGCCGCCGATGCAGTCGCAAACGACCTTCTTATCCCGGATGTCCTGCTTGTACCGGCTCATGCGGGATGAGGTGTAATGGGACGGATACTGTTGGGTCTTTCGGTTCAAAAGGCTGGTTGTTGCCTTGTAGCCGCAGGTGCCGTACCAATAAGGCTGGCCCACCATCTTCAGACAGTAAGCCACAAAGTGCTCATTGGTAAAGGGCGTATTGATCCTCTCTGCCATTACTGCTCACCGTCCTTCTTGTCCTCACGTCCATGCAGCTGCGCCAGCACATCCTTCATCTTGTCGGGAATGGGCAGGCCGATGTGAGCCGCGTTTTCCAGCAGAGACAGTCCCTCATTGGATAGATAGAAACAGATCACAGCGCTGCGCAGGGCGGAGCCGGTGCCCACAATGTGAATGTCCACCACGTTGGCCACGCCCACCAGCATCAGGATCAGCACCTTTTTGCAAATACCCTTGAAGCCTACGGCGCTGGAAAGTTTCTTGTCGCTCACCGCGCACATCAGGCCCGTGATGTAGTCCAGCGCCATGAAAATGATCAGCGCAATCATCAGTCCGTCCATGCCTCCCAGAAAGTACCCCAGCCAGCCGCCAATCGCCGCGATGGCCATTTGAATCTTCGCCCAGATGATGTCAATGGAAAAGTTACGCATTATCAGTTCCTCCTTAAAAATAGGGATAGAAAAACCCGCCTCCAGGATGGAAGCGGGCTGATCTCCAAATGTTCTTTCTTTTATGCTCATGTGCCAAAGGCAAACCAGTCTACCGCACGACTGGTATTGAAGTTGCCGCCTACGATTACCTGGCACGAAGTGGTCGTTTTGTTGTAGACCTTGATTGCTCCGTTATCGCCGGACCAGTTACCGGAAGTCGTAGCGTAGGTAATCAGTACTACAGGCACGGACGTAAAGCCGGCTGCCGAGTAGTCCACATAGGCAGCGCTGCTGCCGTTGATGGTGGTAGAGCCATAGGCGAACTTGAAGGGCAGTCTTGCAGCCGGAAGCATCCCTGTGGTAAGGTTCCCTGCGTTATTAGCGCCCAGATTTTTTCTTGCATCAGCAGCATTCGCAGCGCCTGTGCCGCCATTGGCCACAGGCACCCCGCTGGGCATTCCAGAATGAAAGACGCGGTAGTTGTTCCAGACGCCTGCCTCGCAGGCCCGCAGGGCGATCGCCCAGTCCAGGCTGGCCTGCAGTGCTTTTGTGCGGATTTCGAGCATGCGGCGGTTGTTGCCTGCTGCGTCTTCCCAGGCGGCCAGAGAAGCAGCCCCCTCATAGCTGCCTTCCAGTACCGTGCAGTTGCTGGTTCCGTCATAGGTCGGCAGCAGAAACAGGGATGGATATAGGTTCCCTAAGATACTCAGGTTCCCCGTCATGGCATCGCCAGCCTTTTTTATTCCGCCCAGCGCTGCAAGGGCGCTCTCCGCCGAAGTTGCTCCTGTGCCGCCATACGCAATGGAGAGCGGATCAGAGAGCTTCAGCGGCCAGCCGCATTCAATGGCTCCGGGCATTTCGGCCACTTTTCCAATACCAATGCCCGTGCCGTCCGCCAGAAAATCCAGAATCACGCCCTTGGTGCCAATGCTGACGGCCTGCTCCACTTTCTGGAAATAGTCCGCCAGCCGGATCTTGACGTCATAGCTGCTCAGTGCGTCATAGGTCTGACTCAGCAGCTGGTTACTTACGGCCAGCGTATAACTGGCAGCATTTACTGTATATGCCTGCGTCCAGGCTTCCGCGTTTTTCAGCTTGTAGTACACAACGCAGGAAAAGCTGTTCTTGTTGTTTAGCGGAGAAACGCTTCCCTGGAAAGAGAACCGTGCCTTTGTGCCGTCTACCTGGGCGGAGGATCCGTCCGCGTTGCAGCGCTCTACGGAAAACTGCCGGATGGAGGGAACCGCATAGTCCAGCACCTGAATGGTGGAGGTATACGTCGCCGTTCGGCCGCGGCTATCTGTCACATTCACTGTCAGCGTCATATTCCCGGCTGCGGACAGCTTCTTGCCGGCTGTAAAGGACGCAGCCGTATAGGTAGCGCCATCCAGCGTAGTGCGGTAAGAAGAAATGCTGCTGCCGTAAATGCCCTCCGCCGTAATGGCCACCGACAGGGTACTCAGGGATTTCACAAAAGCTCCGATTTGGGCTGCTACAGTCTCGTTGGTATCCTGCAGGGTGACGGAAGAAATGACTGGCACAACAGTTGAGGGGACTGTCAGCGTTACCGTGCATGTTCGGCTTCCTGTCATTTTCCCATTGATAAAGCTGTTGCAGGTGATCGTACAGACGCCGCTGGTAGCACTTGGAATTTCGCTTGCCAGAGAAAGCGGCGGCGTCCAGGAAACGGCATCCCCAACGTCTGAGCCAATCAAGCCGCTGGCATTGCCAAAGCGATAAGAAAGGGTATGCGTCGCGGCATTGTTTGAACGGTTGGTAGAAATCGTAAGCGCACTGCCCAGACTGGCAGAGGCAGCGGATACTGTCGGCAGGCTGACAACGTCCTCAAACGTAATGGTTATGACGACGCTTGCCCACTGCATGTAATTATAGGAATACCCATGGGGCGATGCAGTAGCGGAGGGGTTATAAATGGTGAAGCTGTTGTTCCCGGCAGAGATGTATGCCGCCATGGCGTCAAACAGCGGCCCGGTGATATGATAGCCGTTATAGTTTCCGTAGAAAGCCCCCTCAAAGGTGCCCAGTTCATCTCCAACATATTGTCCGCCTGTGACGCCGGAGGCAATATCATCCTGGTAGTTGGCTTTCCGCAGATAAACGGTCTTGGTGTTCTTCACACCGTATCCGGCCTTTTCCGCGTCGATATCCAGCCAGATTTCGGTGATCACCTTGTTCTCCAGGTTTAATCCGGGAAAGCTGATGATACCGACATAGTTGTAGCTGGAATCGTAGAATTCCTGACAGGCCACATCGTTCTTGGCATTGGCGGAAGAGGTATATTTGCGTGTACAGAGAGACGCGATATAAGCTAACGTAGTCGCCATGATGGCTCCTTTCCCGGCGTCATCCGTTGTAGATAAGAGACAGGTTCCCATTTGCCTGCGGCTCAAAGGCGAAACGGCCGATGATGAGTTTGCTGATGATCTCCGCCTGCGTGACATAGAGCTTGTTATTGCTCAGGTATGCTACTTCGGTATCGTTCATCAGGAAGGTCAGACGGTCGTTGACCACGCGAAAGGTAAACGGGTTCCCGGTTTTGCCAATGATCAGGCCATCCTCCCCAAAGGACATGTAGGTTCTGAAAACCGCCAACTGCTCTTCCGTAGCCTCCTGTGCGCTTTCCATGTCTGCCTGCATCTGGTTGATGCGCGTTACAGCCCAGGTAAAGTTGTTTTCGGACTGTTCCGTGAGCGTACCGACCTGAGACTTCACCTGGGACATGTCGCTGGCCAGCGCGTAGTTTGCCTGTACCTCCTGGCGGATGCGGTCTCCTTCCGCGCTGATCTGCGAGCGAACAGAAGAGAGTCTTTGATCCAGCTTGACGTCGCTGTCTTCCGGCGCGGCGGTATAGTCGGTGGCCATGGAGCCCTTCTCCAGCTTGACCCAGTGGATCGTTGCAGCATCGGAATCCACGTTTTCGACTGGTTCCCGGTAAATGAGCAGATCGCCATAATCAGGCTGATCCTCCGGCGTTTTTCCACTGGCGTAAGCTGCCTTGAAAGATGTGCTAACTGTCTGCGGGCGCTCATCACCCAGTTGGATAGTAGACAACAGCTGGTCCCCATCAGAGGTGCGGATGGTAATTTGGGAGTAACTCCCTTTGGAGATGGACAGGGAGAGCGTGTACTGCTCATTCTCTGCCATGGGCTCTGACAATACATATCGAGCAAGCAGGTCTGTTGTGCTCGTGGATTCGGAATCGGAATTGAGCACATAGTTCCTGCCGCCAACAGACATATCCTCCAGGGCTTTCTCTACGCTGATTATCACGCTCTGATTGCTGGATAGGTCGAGGGCTTCGCCAAAGTCCGCTGTCACATGAGAGGCAGTCAGCGTCCCGGCCTTGATATTGCTGCCCGCTATGGAGGCCGCGGCGATCTCATTGCCGGTGATCGTCCCCGCCAGGATTTCATTGGCGGTGATCGTATGTGCAGCCAGTTCATTTGCCGTGATGCTGTGCGCGACAATCTTGTCCGCTGTGATGGTGCGCTCTGTCAGCACGTAACCATCGATCGTATCCACCTGGGCAGACACCAGCTCGCCCATGTTGTTGATGGCATAGATCAGGGACTGATCCGATCCCCGGATGATCAGACGCTCTACGGAAAGCGTACCCGCGTTGATCTTATTGGCGGTGAGCTCTACGATCTTCGCGTCCGTGATGCTGGCGTCCGCGATCTGAGCGGTGCCCACAGCACCCTGGGCAATCAGGGCGGCGGTAATGGCACCAAGGGCAATCTGGGCAGTGTCAACGGCGGCGTTGGCGATCTGCGCATTGGTGATTGCAGCCTGCGCGATCTTGGCGGTTGTGACAGCCAGATCAGCGATTTTCGCCCCGGTCACAGCGAGGTCGGCAATCTTCGCGGTGACGATTTCCCCGTCGAGGATTTTGGCCCGCACAATGGCCCCATCCTGAATGTTTGCCGTGCCGATAGCCGCACCGTCGATCTTCGCGTTGTCGATGGAGGCATCCGCGATCTTGGCCTTATCTACAGCACCGTTTTCGATGTGGGCGTTCCGGATGGCACCATCCGTGATCTTGGCATGGGTAATGGCTCCGTCATGGATATTAGCTTCCTGGATTTCTCCCGCACCAATCTTCGCGGAGGTGATCACACCGTCCTCGATCTGAGCTGCGCCAATGGCCGCTTCACCGATCTTGGCGCGGGTAATGGCGGCGGCGTCGATCTGCGCCGAGCCAATCGCGGCCTGAGCGATCTTCGCCCGGACAATGGCAGCGTCTTCAATCTGTGCGGTTCCGATGGCCGCTTCCCCAATTTTTGCTTTGCTGATAGCGGCGTCCTGAATATGCGCAGTCTGAATTGCGGCCATCTTCACCTGCAAACTGCCAACAGATCCAGATTGCAGCTGGCCGCTGCCCACCGAATTCAGCGCCAGCTTTGCACCGGTAATGGAGCCGCTGGCCAGCTGCCGGGCAGAAATCATGCTGCCTTCCAGCGCGTCAGCTACGGTACCCAGCGTGACTGAGGTATACTTGCGCGTCAGACAATCATAGGTGTACTGTGTCATGCGCATGGATACTTCCACACCAATGCGCCGGGCCACCACGCGCACGCTGTCGCCGAGGAAAATGTCCGTGAGTGCGGCGTACTGCTTATATTCCTCGGCATCCGAGCAATTCACGAAATCCACCTTCAGCGTGACCGTGGGCAGGTCGCAGCCCTTGGCATATTCATCCTGCGCGGCCTTGCGCATTTCGGCATAGCACTGGGTTTTGCTTTTCGGCTCGTCGCCGTCCGTGACTTCTTTGGCATCCGATACAGGCAGATGAATCCATTTTGGATGTGTATAGGCATTCAGATTCAGGCTGTCGATGTAGAGCTCCGGCAGATACAGAATGTTCCCGTCCGCGTCCTCACCGGTGGGCATGATGCGGGTAACCACGTCCGTTTCGTCTACGTCGTAGGAAATGCCGGTCAGGTTCTTCTTTTCCCTGACGGAAACATCAGCGTCGTTGCCCACGCGCTTCACCAGAAACACATCGTACCAGTCGCGGGCCAGTTCTGCGCCGTATTTGCTCACCAGCCCATTTTCACCCAGCATGGCTTCCACGGGATTGATGTTTTCCCACTCCACGTCCTCGGCAGTTGAAGTCAGGTCGGAATAAAACGAAAAATCATGGCTGGACAGGCACGCCCCCGACAAGCTCTGAACGACGGAAGCCCCCACCGCAGAGGGCGAGGGCTTCAGGCTTTTTACCATGTTGTCGAGCAGATCGTAGAAAATGTGTCGTGCATAGACCGTGACCTTGTCCAGATCCGGCACCACGCGATAGATACGGAACGGCTGATCCCGCAGCTGGCGAGATTCGATAACCTGATTGCGGAAACCCACATTGGTCTGCACCGTCTGCGTCTCCGTGCGCTGGAAGGTCAGGTACTGACTGGCCATATAGCCGTGTTTACCATCCGGGGCGGTCACCTCATACCAGCTGGATGTGGTCTTGTTCAGTACAATGACCTCGCGGCCCTTTTTGTATTTGCCGAGAATTTTATAATTTGTGCCCGTTCCAGAACGCAGATGCAGTGGGCCGCTCTTCGTGGTGATCTTATAGATCTGCACGTCGTAGGTGCTGGTCTGGTACTGCTGCGTCACCAGATCGACACGTGGAGTCATGGCGGCAGGCACAGGCGCACGGAGGATGCAGCCTTCTGAGAGCCGCGTCCATTTGCCGCGCTCGTCAATGTCATGCACCAGCGTAAGCTCCCACTCGCCGTTCAGCGTTTCGGTCACGGTGCAGCTCATGGGCGTGACCGCGCCGAAGCCGTTATTGGAAAAGTCGGAGCAGTCGGCGGGATATACACAGATCATGGGCATTCACCTCGATTTTAGGGAATATTCAATGGCTGAATTCGCAAGAATATTCCCTATTTAAGCATGATAAAAGCATCGCCGCAGTGACGATGCTTACTTGGATAAACCGCTATTTTGATAGTTTCGGAATCGTATCCCCGTTCATTTGTTCAAGTGTGTGCAATTGCTGAATGGCTAATTCTCGCAATAGTTTCATTCGTTCAGGCTGGGGAACGCTTTGACCAATCAGGACGGCGTTGTAACTTTCCATATTTGCAAGGACGAGCAGCTGTTGAAGCGTTGCGTAATCTCGAATATTTCCCTTGAGCGATGGATTTGCATCTGTCCACTGTCTCGCAGTTTTACCAAACAGCGCAACGTTCAACATATCAGCCTCACTGGCATAGGTAAATGCAATCTGCGCAGGCGTTAACGCGGGCGGCAAAAGATTTTCTTTTATTGCGTCCGTATGAATGCGATAATTTAGCTTTGCCACTTCCCGGTTCAGGTTCCAGCCAAGAGAAAGACGACTGCTCTCATCATATTTCAGGCGCTTATAGTCCTTGATAATGTACAGTTTAAACTCTGCCGAAATCCATGATGCAAATTCAAAGGCAATATCTGAATGCGCAAAGGTTCCGCCATATCGTCCTGCCTTCGATACAATTCCTATGGCATTTGTGTGATCAATCCACTTTTTGGGCGACATTGTGAAGGCGTTCGCTCCAGCCTGGTTTCTAAACCCCTCGAATTCGATGGGGTTAAAATTTGGATTGTGGAGACTTTCCCACAAACCAAGGAATTCTATCACATCCCGCCCACGCATCCAATTTTGGATAACGGCAGTGGGATCGTCACTCTTATATCGTGCAATATCGGTCAGTGACAGGTATTCATTCTGATAATCCTCAGTATAAATGCCAATGTCAACGCCCTTTGCATGAATAATATCTTTCTGAATTTTCTTTGGCATTGTTGAAAACTCTCCTCTGCATGAAGATAGTAACATTATAGCATACATTGGGTACATAAGGAAGCGCTTTAGAGAAACCTCCAATTCGGCTGCACTTCAACCTTCGTCACGTTGCCTGTCCAGCTAATGGCGTTCTGCCCCGGCAGCAGCGTTGGAAAGTCCCCGCTCATGCAGCTATTCATGCTGGTTGTGTCCTTATAGGCTTCCATGAGCGGAGTATCCAGCGTAATGCTGTCCGTGATGCCATCCAGTTCTACAATAGTCGTGCCCACCATGAGGGTAATCTCGCCGGAGCCATATACCGTAATGACCGGCTCGGAATAGACGCTGCCGGGGTTGTTGACGAATGTGCCGGAGGCCGTTACGGTGATCTCCGGCACATTTTCCTGATACCAGAAGGGCTTGCAGCGGAAGTTCACGGCGAACGACCGGTGCGGATTGCCCCGCAGAATTTTATCAAATGGAATCTGATTCACGATTCGGGCAAAATAAAAGCCGCCCGTCCTGTTGGCAAAGGCGACTTTCCCACTTCCATTCAGGTAGGAAGCGATGGCGCGAATGTTACTTGGATCAGAAATCATGCACTGCGCGGTCAGAATCAGATCGTCATAAACATCGTCTCCCTCCAGCGTCGTCAGGCTGCCCGGCCTGCCGGGGATATTGGTAAACGTTGCGCGTTCAGCGGGAATGGTGATCGGCGGCTGTTCCAGCACATGTATGCCGTATTCCGTGCATTTCACGCCATTCCATGAAAACCAGTCGTTCATGCAAATCTCATTCCTTTCCCGCGCTGCTGCCGTCTGGTCAGCGTCGCAATTTCTACCGCCAGCGAGCGGATGTCCTGTTCGTCCCGCACCACCATCTGCTGTACCTGAATGGTGGAGGATACATTGTTGTTATAGGTTTTGCGGTTATCGCTGCTGCTTTGGACAATGGAGCCTCCCCGTGCTTCACCCGTCAGAAAGCGGGAAGCGTTACGGATGACCTTTGCCTGTTCCTTGCTCTCCTTCAGCACGCCAGCGCCGAAACCACGCATGACCATTATGCCGACCTCATCCCGGAATACCTGTGAAGGGCTCTTGATTTTCAGTTCCTTCTTTGCGGCGTTCACGGCTTCGCGGGCGGCGGAGCGCATGGCGGAGATCACGCCGGAGCGTCCGGCAAGGATACCGGCTTTCAGGCCCGCCATGGCATTTACGCCTGCGGAACGGAGCGTACTCCTGTTCAGGCTGGACTGAACAGCCGAGCGCACATTCGTAGCAAGAGAACGCCCTGTACCCGCCATGGGGTAAGAAGTCATCGCATTGCTCAATCCCTGCGCTGCAGCTGTTCCGGCTTTTTTCAGAACTTCGCCCATCATCGAGGTCTGTAAGGTGGAGTCAATGCTGGAAGCCATACTCTGTGCATCTGCAGAAAAGTCATATCCGCTCATACCTTCACCAACGCCTGCCGACACATATTCGCCTACAGGCTTTATTCTCTGAGACGGAGAATGAATATCCAATGCAGTGTTGAGTGCAGTTTCGAGATTGGCCGCAACCGTTTCCGCATCGCTGTCGAAGCCCGCTTCCGTCATGCCCTGGGCGATGCCCTCGCGGATGTGCGCGCCGGTGCCGGTCACGTCCAGCCCGTTCAGAAAATCAAGAATGGTCTGCAGATTGTTCAGATCCTCTTCCGGCACCTGCACACCCTGATGAATGGCGCTGACCACTTCAGCAACGTAAGCCGACATTTCGGCCACGGTTTCAGGATTGAAGTCCGACTTCATGCTCTGATCCAAAACGCCAAGGTCTGTGCTGGCACCAAATACGGAAGCCCAGAATTTGTCCCACCAGTTGTAATCCAGCGTTTCCTGATAGGACTGAATGCGACCCAGTGCACTATCCACCATATCCATGGTTGTAGTGGGCATAATGCCTGCCCATGCCTCCTGCCACGAACCGCCCAGCTTATAGGTTTCATCGACTACAGGCGAAAGTGCATCTATGGCTTCCTTGGTGCCTGTGATTTCAGGCGTAATCAGAATGTGCAGCGTACCGTCCTGATCAAGGCTGGCTACTGTGCTGGCGTCAATAGTTCCGTCCGGCACAGCCTCTATGGGCACTTCCACGCCGTCTTTCCAGAATTTCACCTTGCCGTCAGCCATCAGGCGATCCAGCTCACCTTCTGGCAATTCACCCAGACGCACAGGCAATTCCAGCGTCAGGTCGGGGTTATTCTGGAGCTGTCGATACGCCAGATAGTCATAGCCGGTGATGATGACCTGCGTTTTCGGCTTGGGAACGCTTACGCCCTCTGCCTCTTTATACTCCGTGATATAGGCAGTAAAGGACGGAAGCAGCTGGGATTTATCACAGCCCGTCGCTTCGGCGTACCGGCTGACGATGGCTTCGATCTGATCCGGCGTAAGCGCGGAAAGATCGACGTTCTCCGCCTGCAGGTATTTCGCTACCATGGCAGTCACATCATCCGGAGTCAGCGCCGTAGTGAGCGCACCGCCCGTCGCTTCCTCATAGGCCATGACGAAAGCGGTCAGCCCTTCAGGCGAAAGCGCGGAAATATCCACGCCCTGCTGTTCAGCGTATTGCGAAACATAAGCGACGATCTCATCTGGCTTCAGCAGAGAAACGTCTGCGCCGGAAGAAAGTTCCTTATAGCCTGCCACCAGACATTCCGCAATTTCTGGCGTAAGTCCACTCACGTCTGCGCCGCCTGTGACCTCGGCGTATTTTTCAACGTAGGCAACCAGTCCCTTCGGCGTGAGCGAGGCTGTGCTTGCCCCTTCGGGCACTTCCGTGTATCTGGAGATGAAAGCGTCCACATTGACCTGCTGATCGCCTGTAGATAACCCGGTAATAATGGCTTCGGTGGTGATCGCGCCGGGATTCTGGGCAAATTCATCCCATCGCGCCTGTGCGCCGGTCATATCGAGGTCGGTGGCGATTTTCAGCACTTCCTCCGGCAGCGCTTCACCGAACATGCTGTACAAACCGGGCAGGTCGGTCTTAATGAGATCCAGATAGCTGACGATCCCCGCAAACTGATCCAGCTGCGAAGAAAAGTCGATGTCCGGGAACAGCGCCTGCACTTCTGCTTCGCTCATTCCGCTGTCCAGCAGAGCCTGAATCTGCGTCATCAGGGAGAGGTATTCCGTCAGCGCACCTTCATCCATACCGGCAGAGAGCGCCTGAAGATCCGCCAGCAGCGCAGGCTTCTCGCTTTCGCTGGCCATGCTGTATTCGCGCAGCTTCGTAAACAGCTCATCCATCTGTTGACTGGCCTGCTGAATCTCCGGCTGGTTCCAAACAGGCATGACGATGGCAGAGAGCGTTTCTGCGTATTCCTGCGCCGCAGCTTTCCGTTCCTCATTGTAGCGGGAATTCAAGTCTTCCAACGCTTTCTGGCGTTCGGTTTCATCCTCGATCAGCTGGATGAGGCCGTATTCCTTATCATAGCGCTCGTCGATCTGAGCGTTGATGGCCGCCATGCCCTCAGCAGCCGCTTTTACTGCATTTTCATAGACGGACGTATCCGCATCCGTTTTGCCGCGTGCCTGTGCGCGGGCTACCTCCGCTTCAACCTTCTGAGCGATGGTCTCAAAGCCGCCTGTTTCCTCCGGAGTCAGGCGGTATTTCACCTCAATGGCCTCGCGGGTATCGATCAGCTCCTGCAGCCGGATTTTATCCTTATCGGAGAGATGGCCGTTTTGCCGCTTTTTCAACAGCCGCTCGATTTCCGCATCCATCTGATCCAGCGTCTGAATATCCGCAGCGAGACTTTGAGAGACACTGGTATAGCCGTTCTTGTCGGCTGTGTCCTTGAGCGCCTGCACTTCGGTGCGTGTGCTGTCTGTCAGGCTTTTGAAGGAATCCGTCCAATGGGCGACGATCTCGTTGCTCTCTTTTTCGCCGTCCGACCACACTGCCAGCAAGCCGTCCAGCCACTTCTGTGCGGACTGCCGGTCGCGGACAAAGTCGCTTTTCGACATGCCGAAGAAGGACAGCCCTTCACTGCTGCCATAGAAAGTCTCTGCTGCGGCGTCCTTCCACTGCTTCGCCGTCTCTTCCATGCCCTTGAGTGCTTCCCTGGCCTGCTTCGCGCCGGAAACATAATCCGCCAGCGCGATGGTTCCTGCGACCACTGCGGCGGCGACGGCAAACCATACGGCGGGAGATTTACCCAGGATAGAAAGAAATCCCTTCCAGCTGCCACCCAGGCTCTGGGCGCCGCCCGCTTTGCCTACCTCTGTAGCAAATTTTCCAAAGGACGCGGACACCGTGCCCACGCCCTTCGTGATCTTGCCCAGCACCAGCAGTACGGGACCGGCTGCGGCGGCATAGGCCGCGAACTGAATGATCTGTTTCCGCTGGGATTCGTCCATGGAAAGGAACTTCTGCAAAAGCTCTTCCGCGCCGTCGATCAGGCTGCGGATGGTGGGATTCAGGTCGTCGCCGATCTGCTGCCCGAACAGCAGCGCCGTATTCTTGAGGTTCTTCAGCTTGCTCTCCGTGGTGGCGTAACGCTTATTCGCCTCTTCGGACAGTGCGGTGTTCTTTTTCCATGCGCTTGAGGCCATGTTCTGTGCCCGGGAAAAAAGATCCGTGGCATTGACAGCGCGGAGCATGGTATCGCGCAGTCGGATTTCCTTGATGCCGATCTCGTCCAGCACCGCGATGGCGCTTTCGCCCTCGTCGTCCAGTTTGGACAGACCTACGATGAACGACTGGAACGCAGCAGCAGGATTGCTATCCCACAGCGTCTTAAATTGCTGCCCGGTCATCCCGGCCACCTTGCCGAAATCCTCCAGCGCGTCGCCGCCAGTCGCGGAGGCGACCTCCATTTTGATCAGCGCCTTGGAGAAAGCGGAGCCGCCCATCTGGGCTTCGATGCCCACGGAGGACAATGCCGCCGCAAAGCCCATCACCTGTGCTTCGGTCAGGCCCACCTGCTTGCCCGCGCCGGCCATGCGGTGCGCCATTTCCATGATGGGTTTTTCTGTCGTGGCGAAATTATTGCCCAGATCGACCAGCGTAGAACCGATGTTGGAAAACTGGCTCTGGCTGGTGCCCATGATATTGGCAAATTGCGCGATGGTCGTCGCAGCGTCACCGGCGTTCAGGTCCTCACAGGAATTGCCCAGGTCGACCATGACGCGGGTGAAATCGGAAAGATGCTCGGTTGCAACGCCCAGCTGACCGCCTGCCGCCATGACTTCGTTAATCTCGTCCGTACCCGCCGCGACTTCGGTGGACATTTTCTTCGACGTGGCTGCCAGCTGCTCAAACTGCGCCTCCGTCGCGTCCACGGTCTTTCGGACGGACGTGAAGGAGGATTCAAAGTCAATGGAGGTCTTGATCGCCGCCGTACCCAGCGCCACAATGGGCGTGGTCAGCGTCGTAGAGAGCAGCTTTCCAGCCTTGTTCAGGTTCTTACCGACGTTATCGCAGGCTTTCCCGAAGGATTCCATGCTCTTCCCGGCCTTCGTCCATTCGGACTGCGCCGTTTTCAGCTCTTTATTGCAGCCGGCAATGTCCGCCCGCGTCTGCTTCACCGCAGCGCGGGCATTGTTGAGCGCAGTCTCCGCATCCTGCACCGCATCGGTGGCTTCGCGGATCTTGTCCGGATCGTTGACCTGCTGCGCCGCCTGCAGCTGTTCCTTTGCGGCGGCCAGCGCCTTTTCATATTCAGCAACCGCCTTCTGCTGCAGCCCCAGTTTCTCCTGAAGCAGCGTCAGCTTCGCAGTAAGCCCTGCGGCAGATTTATCAAAATCCTTCACACCCGCCGCAGCCAGACGATAGCTGCTCTCGGCGGTTTTCAGTTGCTTGCCGATGGACGCAATGCTGCGCTGGCTGGCCTGAATGGCTTCGCCCGCGGATTTCCAGCTTGTCTGGGAGAGGGCGAGCTGACGGCTGCACTGGTCGATCTCGGCGGCGGTTTCTTTGACCGCGCCCTTCGCGCCGTTCAGCTTGGTCTGCGCTGCGGAGAATGCGTCCGCAGCGTTCTGCGTAGACTTTTTCAGCGCGACGTTCTGCCCCTCCAGCTTCCTGACTTCCTGAACGGCAGCACGATATTCGCCCTTATAAGCGTCCAGATTCGCCTTGGCCGCAATGGTCGCGGAGTCCGTTTCGCCCAGCGTATTCTTATAGTGCTTATAGGCCTGCGCGGCGCTGGCCACTTCTGTTTTCAGCTGCTGCTGTTTGTCCTTTGCGTCCGTCAGGCGCTGGGCGTAGTCGTTCTGCCGGGCATAACACTCCTGCAGCTTGTCGCTGGCCTGCTGGAGCGCACGCTCATACTGACCGACCGCGTCCTGTTGTAGCTGAAAGGTGCGCTGTAGGGTAGAAAGCTTCGAAGACAGACCCGCCGTGGTCGTCTCGAAATTCTCCACACCGGCGGAGGCCAGCCGGAACGCCGATTCCGCTTCCTGGATCTGCCTGTTGATGGATTTAATATTGCGCGTAAAGTTATCGCTGTTCAGCGACAGAGATACCACGAGATCGCGGAGCGTCTCGCTCATGCCGGCTCACCTCGCCTTCAATTTTCTTCGGTTATTTTCTGGTTTTCTTGGAAAACAGCCGAATTCCATGTTGACTCCAGCGCGGTTTTCGGCTATACTACAGTCAGAATGGAATTCGCCCGAAAGGATGTGTCGATATGCAGTATATCAAACGTGACCTTGAACGTGTTGTCCTTCAAGCCAGCGAGGAGTATCCCGCCGTTATCATTACCGGTTCCCGACAAATCGGCAAAACAACCATGCTGCAGAAGCTGATGAAAGGAACAACGCGCAATTATGTAACGCTGGATGACCTGACAGAACGTGCGCTGGCTCAAAACGACCCGGAAATGTTTCTCCAGCTTCACAAGCCGCCCATTCTGATTGATGAAGTGCAGTATGCACCGCAGCTTTTCACCTATATTAAAATTCATGCCGATCGCAATCAGCGTCCCGGTGACTTCTGGATGACGGGTTCACAGTCGTTTAAGCTGATGAAGCTGGCCGGCGAATCGCTGGTCGGCAGAGCGTGTATTCTACACATGTGCACCATGTCTCAAAATGAGCTGTACGGGAACGGCGAAAACCTTCCTTTCACGCTCAATCAGGATGCACTGCAGATGCGGATTGCCGCCCGCACGCCGGCAGATACGCCCGCGATCTACGAAAGAATTTTCAGAGGCTCCATGCCAGCCCTGACCAGCGGCCACGTTTCAAACCGCAATCTGTTCTATTCCAGCTATCTGCAGACATATATTGAACGTGATATCCGCGAGTTGGACGGCGATATTGAATCGGTCGAATTTCTGCGCTTCATTACTGCGGTTGCCTGCCGTACCGGTCAGATGGTCAACTATGCTGACATTGGCAACGACATGGGCGGAATGCGTTCCGAAAAGGTACAGGAATGGCTTGGGCTGCTGGAAAAATCCGATATCATTTTTTATTTGCATCCCTATTCCAACAACCTGCTTAAACGCACCGTCAGCAAACCCAAGCTGTATTTCTACGATACGGGACTTGTCGCGTACCTGACCAGATGGTCCAGCCCTGAAACACTGGAGGCGGGAGCACTCAACGGTGCGATTTTGGAAAACTATACCGTTTCAGAGATTCTGAAAACATATTACAACTCCGGTGAGCAGCCGCTTCTGTATTACTACCGAGATAACGACGCCAAGGAGATTGATATTGTCATGGAGTCAGATGGGAGCCTCCATCCCATGGAAATCAAGAAAACCTCCAATCCCGGAACGGAACTCATTCGTCCGTATAAGCTTCTGGACAAGGGATCAGTTCCCCGTGGCAAGGGCGCCATTCTGTGTATGAAGGATACGCTCTCCGCAATAGACAGTGAAAACTATGTTGTTCCGATCTGGGGGATCTAACTACGGTTTCATTTCTGACCATACCTCGTCAATGTAGCGTTGACGAGGTTCTTTCTTTTTCTGCTCCTGTCTGGCGTTCCATGCGCGCATTTTCAGAAACCCTGACATATCCATGCGGTCGATCTCATCCATGTGCCAGCCGGATTCCAAAAGCGAGTTGTAGGTGGAATAGATGAATTCAGGCAGCGTCAGAACAGCGGGATCTCTTCCGCTTCCGCCGTTTTCGGCGGACTCGCCGGTTCCTTCGCCGCCTTCGTAGGGAATTCGCTGAGGATTTCGGTGGTCTGGGTCTGCACGGCCATGAGCGCCAGTGCAATATCGTGCATCAGGCGATCCACGGGATAGCCGTCCAGCACATCGTCCGGGCCGAACTGATTCCCGAACAGCAGGCAGAACCAGCGGATCATCACGTCCATCGCGTCGGTGACGCTAATCTGTTCATCCTGCGGAATCTCTTCTCCCTTAACGGCGGCGTTGGACAGCGCTACGATTTTGGCATACATTTTCGCCGCGGGATCCATCTCACGCAGCGCGCGCCCGGAGATGAAATCCACCGCGTATTTCTTATCCTTGAGAGTACAAGTAATCATGTCAGGAACCTCCTATATAAAATGAAGGAATTCCCGCACAGCGTCCTGCCATGCGGGAATTGGGAAGCAGTGAAAGACAGATCAACCGCCCGTTGCAAAGACCGGCTCGTACACGCTCTGCAGGAACGTCGCACCTTTCGCCGCGGTAAATCCGTTCTCGTCCTCATCAGCAACCGCCTGATACTGATTGTCATGGGTACGGCGAATGGCCGTCCATTCGACTTCGCCGGTCTGGCGGGTGATGGACTTGCCTTCCTTCGTGGCGTAGTTTTCGGTCACGGGCTTGGCGCGCACCTTGTACAGCCAAATATAACGAAACTTGTGATTCGCCTTCTCACTCTTGAAGCCGACCGCAAAATAGGGCGGCTTGTCGGTGGAAGATCGAATCAGCACGCCGTTGTCGTCAATCTTGTTGGCGAAGATCATCTCCTGAATGATCAGCGGAAGATCAGCCATTTTTGTTTTAAACGACAGTTCAGGGTCGGGATACAGAACATCAAATTCCGCGTCGTCCGCGTATTGCACGTCCGGATCGGCGTTCTGGGGCGTGATGGACGCCTCGATTGCGCCGGCGACCAGCTGAAGCTCACCGTAGGTCAGCGTCTCCTCGGTGTCCACCGTCAAGGGCGCAATAACCATATTTTTAAGGCCCACCGTAGAGCTTACAGCGGGCGAAGCGGCGGGATTGGGCATGGGATTGTCCTCCTCGTATTTATTTCAGTAATTCATCCTTGAGAATGTTCTTCATGATCTGGTACGCCTCGTCCTTTCGCACGTCAAAGGCTGGGCGAACGAAGGGATGGGCCGGAGCAGGGCCGGGGCCGCCATGGCCTTTCTCGACTGGATTGGCATAGTACGCTCCCTTTTCGGAATGCTTCACGCCGATGGTGATGTACTTGCCGCCGCTGCGGGCTTTACGCACGCTATGCGTCCGAATGGAGCCGTGCAGTGCGCCGGTGATGATTTTCGGGTCAGAAGAAGCGTTGTGCAGCATCTGCTCCTCAATGGGCTTTGCGCCCTCCTGCAGCGCGTGGTTCACGCCCGCGCCGAACTCCAGATTGGACGCCATGTTGGTCAGGTCGTCACGAAGATTGTCAAAGCCCTGCAATTCCATTGGCATGGTCATTTCCTCCCAGCGGAGCTTCCTGCCAGTAGACCCAGGTCCACTGCACGGTGTAAGTGCGCGTGGCCGGGTCGTAGGCGGGCTGATTGTAGCCCTTATCGCTCTCTTCCAGCATCCAGAAATCCGCGTCGTACATCGCCTGTCGGATGCGATTTGCCATGTCGGTGGGGTCGATATCGCTCCAGAGGTTCAGATAGACATACGTTCGATACCCCACAGGACGGTCGTCTTGAAAGGCCGTCTCCGTGGTGGTGCTGGAATAGACCACGTATTGCAGCGGCGGATTCTGGTTTTCGGACGTGGCGCGCCAGATGCCGGCGATGACTGGGATACCGATGTCCTTGAGCGCTTCCTGTACCTGATGCATCAGCCGCTCACTCCCTTCGCAATGGACGCTTTCAGACCGAGGTACGTTTTCTTGAACGAATACTCGCCCAGCGTGGAAATGATCCACTCCTCATCCTGAAATTTCACCCACATACCGGGCTTCACGTCCCTGCGATAGCGAATGGTGAAGTTGATGACCTGCTCGGTGTTCATTACGTCAGCGGCCCTGTAATGCTGGTTGCCCGCGTCGACGGCACTGGCCCATACGCGGCAGACCACCACGTCCTTCGGTTCAGGATAGCCGTTCGCATTGATGGCGTTCTCGGTATAGCCGATCTCCACCAGATGGCACAGATCCCCAGGGTGGGGCGTACCTTCGAAGTTTTTATAACCGCGCATGAGCCGTCACCTCCTTTGTTAAAGCACAACATATTCACATGTTCCACAGCTTTATCCACAATATGCTGTGCCTTGTTTCTCGTCTCAAAACATCTTCTCAGGATCGCGATAGGGATACAGCAGGCTGTCAAACGCCATCCGCATGGCCTTGTAGGTGGTCATGTCAGGGATATCCCGATTCTCATAGTAGAAGCCCACCATGAGCAGAACCGCCAGCCGCACAGATTCGGGCGCGGGATCGGAAAACTGCGTTCGGCAGTAATCCTCCGCCGCAGCCTGCGCCTGCGCGATCAGGCCGGTCAGATAGGCGTCTTCTTCATCGCATTGAATGCGGAGATGGGTTTTGACCTCATCCACGGTAACGATCATTGAAGCTCACCTCAGTTAGGCGGAGCGGATTCCATCAGACCTGCGTTACGGATGGCGGCCAGCAGGGCATTAAAGTCGTCCTTCAGCGCGGCGATGGTAGTCGCCTCACTGTCAGGTACATATTCGATCTGATCAAAGGGCAGCGAAGGCGTAAACAGATCGTCGCCGCCCTCGATGGCCGCGCCGGGCAGGAAGGTGAGCTTTCCGCCGATGACCAGCTCATTGCCGCCTTGAGCAAAATAGTTGTGGGTATTCCGGGTGAGGTCCGGAACTGGTTCAGCTTTCATCATGATGCGACACCTCTCTTTTTTACGCGGCCTTCATCTGCAGGCACTTCACAGATTCGCGCAGCAGCAGACGGCCGTCCACGCGCTGGGTGATCTTGAAGCCGACCTGATCCTGCGCGGCGTACAGTTCGTCCAGGCGCTGCAAAGCGCGGCCCTCGCGATCCGCCAGCCAGTAATAGCTGAGATCGCCGTACAGAATGGCCTTGTTACCCGCAGCAGGCAGCGGCATGTAGTTGGAGATCATGACCTTCTGGTTGAGCAGGGTGTCCGGCTGACCCGCCAGCAGACCCAGCTGCCAGATGAAATTGCCCTGACCGTCCTTCAGTTTGCGCAGCAGCTTCAGTGTAGCGTCGTTCATGATCCACAGCCCCTTGCGGCGATAGCCGGACTTCACGGAATGCTGCAGGTCGATGAGCTCGTCCGCGGTAATGGCCACGGCGGACGCGGCGGTAACGCCCAGCTCCGCCCCCAGGCTGTCGTGCAGCAGTCCCGTGGGCTTGTGGGTGCCGCTGCCAGTGAGAATGGCCTCTTCCTCGGCTGCGCCCACACGGCGTGCAAACTCGCCGGCGATATAGGCGGCCAGATCGAAGGCGCTGTCGTGCAGCAGTTCTTCCGACACGCGGATCATGCAGCCCACCTTGTGAGCGCCCAGGGTCACCTGACCGAAAGTATCGTTGCTTTCGGGAATGGTCGCCTCCTCCTCAATCCAGGAGGCGGAGCCGCGGGCAGTCACCAGCGGAATCTTGCGGTCGCCGGAGGAGGTGGTGATTTTGTGCACCAGCCCGCGCATGATGTTTTCATCCTCCAGCCCCTGAATCAGCTGATGTTCAAACTCGTCGGGGACGGTATAGCCGCCCTCGCTCAGCGTGCCCACCTGCAGGGCGTTACGCACTTCGGGGCTGCGCCGGTCGATATCGCGCATGTGCTTCCAGAAGGCGTTGCGGTATTCTGCCGACGCGATGCCGCGCAGGGTCTCCTGCGTGCGCATGGGGCGGGATGCGAGGTTCGGGCTGACGCGCTCGTTCATCTCGCGATCCATCTGCTCCGCACGTTCCATGCGGTCGATGGTATGGCCGAGATCCACCACTTCCTGTTCCATGCGCTCGTACTGCTGGGAGTCCTCGGCGCTCATTACGCCATTTTCGCTGGTATGTTCATCCAGAAAAGCCTTGGCCTTATCCCAGGCTTCGGCGCGCTTCTGACGCAGTTCAAGAATCTTGCTCATGTTGTACCTCCAAAATTATCGGTCGTTGGGTTTGATGAGATCCAGCCGTCTGCGCAGCTGGTCGGCGGGAACGCCGGGGTTTTCGCACTGTGCAGCCGCAGGCAGAGCAGCGGCGTTTTCCTGCTTTCGGGAATGACAGCGCTCCAGCCAGAGCCGTACCCTCGCTTCCGCGTCCTTCCGGCTGACAGTGTGTACTG
>ERZ857521.508-NODE-508-length-58324-cov-7.283804_pt1 | contig 58324 bp, 38 predicted proteins | sample MGYA00519701_ERZ857521 | MGnify/ENA primary metagenome ERZ857521 (study PRJEB31778, sample SAMEA3449346) | human gut metagenome | biome: human gut; feature: human-associated habitat; material: faeces | place: United Kingdom | collected 2010/2012 ...
AACGGAGTTTTGAGGGGAGCAAGTTTGTGTTTCGGGCATACCGAAACCGCCTGCTTCCACTCTTTAAATTCGTGGGAAACGCATCCCGTTGGTCTATCAAGTAATTACATTTTAATCATTATAAATCAATGGAACAGAAACGAAAATTCGACAGAAGGAACAAGGGCGGTCGCCCCAAGAAGGAGGCGGCAGACAAGCTGAAATACCGTCTCACGGTGAAGATGGCGACATCGGACTACTACACCCTGAAAGGCAAGGCTCGGAGCGCAGGCATATCCGCCGGGGAATTCCTGCGCGAGTGTATGAGAAGCTGCCATGTAAAGGAACGGCTCACGCCGGAACATACGGATTATGTCCGCAACCTGTGCGGTATGGCGAACAACCTGAACCAGCTTGCGCACAAGGCGAATGCCGCAGGCTTCGTCACGGTGAGGATGGAATGCCGTGTGCTCGTGGCACGTATCGAGGAAGTGCTTAACCTTATCCTTTTATAGCAGTTGGATATGATAGCCAAAATAGTCAAGGGAAGCAACTTCAAGGGTGTGGTGAACTACATTCTTGACAAGGAAAAGGACGCTAAAATCCTCGTCTGTGATGGCTTGTTCGCCGAGAATAAGGAAACAATCGCGGGCAGTTTCGAGGCGCAGGCAAGGACGAATCCGAAGGTGACAAAGCCTGTCGGACACATCTCGTTGGCTTTTCATAAGGAGGACGAGCACCGATTGACTGACCGTGCAATGGCAGGATTAGCGTTGGAATACTTGAAGGAAATGGAAATAAACAACACGCAAATCCTCATCGTGCGTCATTTCGACAAGGAGCATCCGCACGTGCATGTCGCTTTCAACCGTATCGCCAATGACGGCAGGACAATCAGCGACCGGAACGAGCGGATACGCAGCACACGTGTCTGCAAGGAACTGACATGGAAGTATGGATTGTATTTCGCCGACGGCAAGGAACAGGTGAAACGCCACCGCTTGAAAGAACCTGACAAGACCAAATACGAGCTTTATTCCATCCTTAAAACGGAAGTTTCAAGGTGTGGAAATTGGAACATACTCATTGCTAATCTGAAGAAACAAGGCGTGGATGTACGGTTCAAATACGAAGGTAAGTCGGATGATATACAAGGTGTCATCTTCTCGAAGAATGGCTATCCGTTCAGTGGTTCCAAGATTGACAGGCGGTTCAGCTATTCCAAGATAGACGCGGCGTTGGATGCCAACCGTCAAGAGGAACGGCAAAGGATAATGGCCAATCAAACGGCAGACTACCGACATCGGGCATCGCCACCATTACAGTTTGAGCCAAAAGGCAGTGATGATTTATACAGCGGCTCGATAGGTCTTTTCATGCCTGACAACTCAAATACTCAGGCAGATGAGAACTATTTTGAGGAACAGCTAAAACGTAAGAACAAGAAAAAGAAACAACGTAAAATAAGATTCTGAATATGGATAATAACGAAGTATATGCACTTTTCGAGGGTATTAAGAATGATCTCAAAGGTATTAGCAAAAAGTTGGAGAACGCTCCCAAAGTAAGCAATGACCACTCAGGAGGACAATCTTCAACGGTGGACTTGAAGCCAATAAAAGAGCTGTTTGACAGTTCCGCAAAGGAGCATCAGGCACAGACCAAAGCCATGCTGACCGAGTTCGCGGAAGCGGAAGTAAAGACATCGAACAGGATTCTGAGTTTGTTGCGGAATTTGAAAGATTCGTTTGTCCGAAGTTCGGAAGAACAGAAAAACGAGCCACAGGAACATATCCACCGCCATAGCTTTGACATTCAGTCGAGCAAGGTGTTTTCTCTTTTGGTCGGCATGGGTATCGCTTGCATTCTTTCCGTCTGGGGCAACATCGAGTTATGGAAATCCAAGCGGAAATATGCGGACGATGCGTTGAAGTTCCGTGTCATCCGCTCATGGGGAGGCTGCAACGCCAATCATATTCTTTGGCTGAATGACGTGTTTGACATTCACCGCAACGAAGAAGCCATCGAATGGATACGGCAGGAGGCTGACGGCTACGACAAAGGGTTAAAAACTTTGTCGGACAGTCTGATGCAGGAGAAGTTGAAAGTGGAACTAATGAAGGATAACCAAAAGTAAAGTGAATGGCATCGGTAAAAGTGAAATTCCGTCCTTCCGCCACAGACGGCAGGGAGGGCAACATCTACTATCAGGTGATACACAACCGCGCGGTCCGCCAGATTACGGCAGACCTGCATGTACATGAAAATGAGTGGAACGCCGGAACATCGTCCGTAACAATACCCTCTTGGGCTGATGCGGACAGGAAGCACCACCTCCGTATGATTCAGAAACACATCAGCCGTGACGTACTGCGGTTGGAGAATATCATCCGCGACCTGACGCTCAAAGGTGTCTGTTCGGCAGATGCCATCGTGGATGGCTATCGGAAACAGACAAGCCTGCAATCGTTCTTCAATTTCATGGATTCCGTCATTGGGCAACTGAAACGCCTGAACAGGGAACGTACATCGGAAACCTATGCGTCTACTTTGTTCAGCTTCATGCGTTTCAGGCGGAACAAGGATATACAGTTGGACGATATGGATGAGGACTTGATAATGGAATACGAGGTATGGTTGAAAAAGCATAACGCATCCCTGAACACCATTTCTTTCTATATGCGCATCTTGCGTGCCACCTACAACCGTGCCGTAGAAAAGGGGCTGACCGCACAGAAACATCCTTTCAGGCATGTCTATACGGGAATGGACAAGACCGTGAAACGTGCCATATCCCTAAAGGACATCCGGCGCATCAAGGAGCTTGACCTGACGGGAAAGCCGCATTGGGAACTGGCAAGGGATATGTTCCTCTTTTCGTTTTACACCCGTGGAATGTCGTTCATTGATATGGCTTACCTGAAGAAGTCCGACTTGAAGAACGGCATATTGAGTTACCGGAGGCACAAGACCGGACAACAACTCCACATCAGGTGGGAAAGCTGCATGGAGGAAACCGTGGCGAAATATGCCGCAGGATGTTCCGGTGATTACCTGCTCCCCATCCTAAAACTGCCTTCCAAAAAGCTACGCAGTCAATACAAGAGTACGCTGTTCCGCGTCAACAAGTACCTGAAAGAGATTGCCCGACTATGCGGCATTGCCGCGCCGCTTACCATGTACGTGAGCAGGCACTCTTGGGCAAGCATCGCCAAAAGCAAGAACATACCGATTTCTGTAATCAGCGAGGGTATGGGACATGATTCGGAGGAAACCACGCGCATCTACCTTGCGTCATTGGACGGTTCGGTGATAGACAAAGCGAACTACCTTATCCTGAAAGACTTGTAATCGGAAGTTGTTTGGGAACAATGACGGTACTTCTGTCGGGAGATACACTATCGGATGCAAAATTACACATTTTTGTGAAAAACGGGCAATTTGCACTCCATAAAAATGCGTCAGACAAGCATTAAAGCAGCATTGAAACGGCTGTTGTTTTACAAGTAACAAATAAATAATCTGATTATCAGGCATTATGCTCTCCCGACAGGAGATACACCTTATATGAGTGTATCAACGTGCCTGAAACAGCCGACATATTGGAGAACAGCATCTTGCAGGTTTCCCCCAGATTGCTGTCCACCCTGCTCAAAGACCATACGACGAGCAGGGGCGATGTAGTGTGCAACATATTCTGGGCGACTTCCGACTATGAACACCTTGGCAAAGGGTATGGCTACCATGACCCGATATTGCCCGAACTCATCACGGGCGACAACGGTCAGGTCATCATGCCCCGCGTCCTGAAGCACAAGGACACCCAGTCAGCGCGTGTCCGTGACATGGCGGAGGTGTTCACTCCCGCATGGGTATGCAACGCACAGAACAACCTGATAGACGAGGCGTGGTTCGGCAGGAAAGACGTGTTCAATACGGAATACACGTCAGAGGACGGTACACACGGCTGGGAAACGAATCCCGAAAGAATCTCTTTCCCCGAAGGAAAGACATGGAAGGATTATGTCCGTGACACACGTCTTGAAATTACCTGTGGCGAAGCACCCTATATCGTCAGCCGCTATGACACCACCACGGGCGCGGTCATTCCGCTTTCTGACCGAATCGGACTGCTTGACCGTAAACTGCGTGTAGTTAGTGAGAATACTGAAACTTCCGGCGAATGGCTGGAAGCCGCACAGGAAGCCTACAAGAGCCTTTATGCTTACGAATGGCAGGGAGACAGCCTGCTTATCGCCCGTGAATCCATGCTTGCCTCCTTTGTCGAATACTACCGTGCCAAGTTCGGAAAAGACCCATTGACGAAGTCCGTCAACTACATCACCTACATCATTTCGTGGAACGTGTGGCAGATGGACGGACTGAAAGGTGTCGTGCCGGACAGTTGCCACGACAAGGTGCATACAGAAATGTCACTTTTCGGTGAGAATACGAAAACCGTCACACCTTGCGAGGGATGCAAGACGGACAACATTTACAAGCACAACGGCACTTATTGCCTTATAAAGGACTGGCACGCCAAAGACTCGCAAACCGGGCGTAAGGGCAAGCGAATCCGATATATCGACCTCCTAAAATGAATGCCTATGAAATACTTCTCTTCCCTCAAACTGAAGCTGATATACGTGTTCCGCATCAACGATGCCGCACACGAAGGTTGCCTGAAGATAGGTGAGGCCACTTGTGACGATGAGAGCGTCATCGGGCTGGCACCGAACAGCAAGCCGCTGAACGATGCGGCAAGGAAGCGCATCAACCAGTACACGCAGACCGCAGGCATACGCTACGAACTGTTGCACACCGAACTGACGCTGTACAACTGTGGCGGCTTGCGCTCGTTCAACGACAAGGAGGTACATGCCGTACTGGAGCGTTCCGGCGTGAAGAGGAAGGTGTTTGACAAGGAGAACAAGGCTAATGAATGGTTTATCACCACGCTCGATGTGGTAAAACGTGCCATTGCAGCCGTCAAGGAGGGCAAGGAATCCCTCTTGCCGGGCGAGGTGGCGCACGGGCGCAGCCCCATTGTGTTCCGCCCCGAACAGAGGGAAGCCATTGAGAAGACGGAAAAGCAGTTCAGGAAAGGCAACCAGATGCTCTGGAACGCCAAGATGCGTTTCGGCAAGACACTCTCCGCCTTGCAGGTGGTCAAGGACATGGATTTCAGGCGCACGCTTATCCTTACCCACCGCCCCGTGGTGGACAGCGGATGGTTCGAGGACTTCGGCAAGATATTCTATGACCGCAGCGATTTCGCCTATGGCTCGAAGAACAACGGGGACAGCCACGAGAGCCTTGAACGGAGGACAAAGATTGACGGACTGCATTATGTCTATTTCGCCTCCATGCAGGACTTGCGCGGCTCTGAACTTGTCGGCGGCAACTTCGACAAGAACAATGAGGTGTTCGCCACGCCTTGGAACTTAATCATTGTTGACGAAGCGCACGAGGGAACGCAGACCGAACTCGGCAAAGCGGTAATGGCCGAACTGGTTAAAGATGACACAAAAGTCCTGCGCCTATCAGGAACGCCGTTCAACTTGTTAGATGACTTCAAGGAGAACGAAATCTACACGTGGGACTATGTGATGGAGCAGCGCGCTAAGTATGAATGGGACAAGTCCCACTTCGGCGACCCCAACCCGTATGCGGCATTGCCTGCCATGAACATCTATACCTATGACCTCGGACGTTTGCTCAAGGAGTTTGTCGATGAAGACGTGGCTTTCAATTTCCGCGAGTTCTTCCGTGTGGACAAGGACGGCGGTTTTGTCCATGAACATGACGTTTCCGCTTTCCTCAACCTGCTTACCAAAGAGGACAAGGAAAGCTGTTATCCTTTCGCCAGCGAGGAATACCGTAATGTGTTCCGCCATACGCTGTGGATGGTTCCGGGCGTGAAGGAAGCCAAGGCTTTAAGCGCATTATTGCAGCGGCATCCTGTCTTTCACTATTTCCATATCGTCAACGTGGCAGGAGACGGCGACGAGGACGAGGAAAACCGCGGTGCGCTTGAGATGGTAAATGAGGCCATCGGAAAAGACCCGGACCAGACGCGCACTATCACCCTGTCCTGCGGACGCCTGACCACGGGCGTGAGCGTTCCGGCGTGGACTGCCGTGTTCATGCTTTCCGGTTCATATAATACGGCAGCATCGAGTTACATGCAGACCATCTTCCGCGTGCAGACACCTGCCACCATCAACGGACGGGTGAAGGAGCAGTGCTACGTGTTCGACTTCGCGCCCGACCGCACATTAAAAGTCCTTGCCGAGACCGCCAAGATTTCCGCCAAGGCAGGCAAGACCTCGCAGAACGACCGCAAGACGATGGGTGACTTCCTCAACTTCTGTCCGGTCATTTCCATTGAAGGCTCGCGCATGGACAAGTTTGATGTTCCGCGAATGCTGGAGCAGTTGAAGAAAGTCTATGTGGAGCGTGTGGTGCGGAACGGATTCGAGGACAACAGCCTGTACAATGACGAACTCCTAAAACTGGATGATGTGGAGTTGCAGGAGTTTGACGACCTGAAACGCATCATCGGTCAGACCAAGGCCATGCCCAAAACCAATCAGGTGGACATCAACAACCAAGGGCTGACCAATGAGGAATATGAGGAAAAGGAGAAATTGGAAAAGAAATCGAAGAAGGAACTGACCGAGGAGGAGAAGCGCAGATTAGAGGAACTGAAAAAGAAGACGAAGAACCGCGAGGCGGCTATCTCCATCCTCCGCGGCATCTCCATCCGCATGCCCCTGCTCATCTACGGTGCGGAACTGGATGATGAGAACGAGGAAATCACCATTGACAACTTCGCAGAGAAGATAGACCCACGCTCATGGGAGGAGTTCATGCCCAAAGGGGTGAGCAAGCAGAAGTTCAACGCCTTCAAGAAATACTACGACCCGGACATCTTCCGTGCGGCGGGCAAGCGCATCCGTGCGATGGCGAAAGCGGCTGACAAACTGGGTGTGGAGGAGCGCATCGGGCGCATCACGGACATCTTCAGCACGTTCCGCAATCCCGACAAGGAAACGGTGCTTACCCCGTGGCGCGTGGTGAACATGCACTTGGGCGATTGTTTGGGAGGTTACTGCTTTTTTGATAAGGATTATGGGCATACCATTGACGAGCCACGCTTCATTGACCACGGACAGGTTACGGAAGGAGTGTTCACGCCGGACAGCCGCATCCTTGAAATCAATTCCAAGTCGGGCTTGTATCCGCTTTATATGGCATACAGCATCTATCGCTCCCGCTTGAAAGACAGCACCATTTCTGCCGACACGCTTGAGGAACAGCAGGTGGTGTGGGACAAGACTGTTTCCGAAAACATTTTCGTGGTCTGCAAGACACCGATGGCTAAGAGCATAACCAAACGGACGCTCGTTGGTTTCCGTAAGGCTAAAGTAAACACCCGTTATTTCGAGGATTTAATCAACCAAATCAAGAACAAGCCCCAGAACTTCATCGAGAAGATGGCAAAGGGACGCTCGTTCTGGAAAGCTAATGATGACGACAATATGAAATTCAATGCAATAGTAGGCAATCCGCCATATCAGGTTATGGATGGAGGAGCACAAGCCAGTGCAACTCCAATATATAATAAATTCGTTGATATTGCAAAAGCAATAAGTCCTACTTATATATCAATGATTATGCCAGCTCGTTGGTATTCAGGAGGAAAAGGACTCGATGATTTTAGAGAATCTATGTTATGTGATAAACGAATTTCCTTATTGCACGATTATTTAAATGGAAAAGTGTGCTTCCCGAATGTCGAAATAAAAGGAGGTATATGTTATTTTTTATGGGATAGAACATGGAATGGAGAATGTAGCATTTTCACTCATACAGAAACAGAAAACATACATTCCGTAAGATTTTTAAAAGAGAAAGGTGAAACTATTTTCATCAGAGATTCACGTATGGTCAATATAAAACAAAAGGTAGCGTCTTTGCATTTTCGAACATTTTCTAGTCTTGTTTCAAGTATGAAACCGTATGGCTTACGGGGAGACTTTTTTAAGAATCCAGAAAAATATGGATTGCCTAAAATTAAGGAAACAAAACAAAATGGAGATGTTACTATCTTTGGATTAGACGAGAAACAACATAGGGTTAAACGGTATATTCCCAAAGATTACCCTTTACCCAAGACCAATGGGATTATTGATTACAAAATTTTCATTCCACGTAATTTTGGTTCTGGTCGTATAGAAGATAACATCTTTACGACCATCATAGGGCATCCTTATGAAATTTGCACTGAAACATTTGTGCAAATATATCCTTTCAATTCGTATGAAGAAACACTTAATTGTGACAAGTATTTGAAAACAAAATTCGTCCGATTTATGATAGGCATTCGCAAACAAGACCAAGGAGCAAGTCGTGATGTTTACTCATTTGTTCCGATACAAGATTTCTCAGACAATAGTGATATTGATTGGAGCAAATCTATTTCTGAAATAGACCAACAACTCTATGCCAAATATTACCTAACTGATAAAGAAATCTCATTTATTGAAAGAACGATGAAACTGATATAAAAGATATAGTATAAAGATTGGACCAATAAATTATACCAATTTTCACCATGCCAAGCTATCATTAAAGCAATCAAAGTTCTTAATTTGTTGCTTTCAATGAAATCTGAAAACTACTATTTATGTCTATATTTGTAACTATAAACATTAAACTTGAATTTGATTATCATAAGATGCATTTGGTTCTGCTGCTATGTTGGTATTAGCGTTTTGTTGATTATATTCAGTCGTTGTACTGACAATATCAAGATATAATGCTTCCAATGTAATATTTCTCTTAACCATTGTTTTAATCTCACATTCCCAAATACGAATTACACGCCAACCTGCCAGTTGCAAATCCACGTTGTTAGCGTAATCACGGGCAATGTTCATAACTATCTTATGTCGCCAAAAATCAATATTGGTTTTCGGTAATCGATAATACTTGCATCCTTTATGCCCATGCCAGAAGCACCCGTCAATAAAAATAACAGTTCTATATTTTTTCAGTACAATGTCCGGCGATCCTGGTAATTTGTGATTGTTGACACGATAGCGCAACCCTTTCGAGAACAAAAAACGCCTTACCTCCATTTCCGGTTTAGTGCCCTTACTCTTAATAGCCGCCATGCAACGGCTCCGCTGTTCATGTGTCATCACATCTGCCATAATTTATTCAATTGTTAGTAATCCTTGACGGTTTATGTGTCTTGATAATTTAGAAAGAATTTCTGCCAAAACAACCTGCTTTAGTTTGATATTACTATTGCCTACATCCTCTTTCTCAGAGGTTAAATATCTAAAATCCAAAATGAAGAAATAATCGGCTTCCTTTAGTCTATAGTAGAAGCTTGGAGATATAAAAAGTGCATCGCTAGAACTGTCAAACCATTTTCGGAATTCTGATTTGACAAATATTCCAGGAATAGCTTTACTCATTTTTACTTTCTTTTGCGCATAATCGCAGGGGGCATTTATTACCAGTTTGAAAATATCCCAATCTTTTCTTATATTTTTTCTTATAGTTGAATAGTATTTATCTAAAGATTTGGTAGGATTCTTACTACTTTCAATTTCTTTTTTATCTAATTCCGGAATAAAATCTGTATTCGGAGTAAAGCAAAAGCATAAAATATCCTTAAAATCAGAATATTCTTCAGATGTTATCACTATTCTTCCAGGTTCTTTGGGATGAGTCTGACAAAAGGTAAAGATTAATCGCTCATTAAAATGCGAAGTTTTGATATCTCTATTTTCAAAATCTGAAGTAAAACTTAAATCTTCGTCAGTATCGGAACTTACTTCTTCTTCTATTGTTTCATGTAAAAATAGATTCAATGTATGGAATGCTGCTCTTAATTTATCAGGGTCAGATAAATTTTCAAAGTTTTTACCAGAATAAGCTTTCCCCCATTTTGTGAAGATCCAGTTCGCCGTTTCATCCCAATCTTTATCATTAATACAAGAAAGGCCATCTTCAAGAGCATGATTAATCGCACTATGAATATGATTCTCCCAAAGCAATAAATTACAAAATGATGTATGGGGCTTTAATGCGTTTGAAATCCGTTCAAACAATTTTTCTATTCTTTCTTCAAATTCCTCTGTCGGTTTTCCTTCCAATGTAAAATAGTCTGATTTCTGTAAAGGAATCGAACATATGGGTTTTCGATTTTCTAAATCATGATTAAGCCGTTCGATAATTTGATTATATTCATCAGTATTTCTACTCCAGCATACAAGCATATACGGGAAATTTCTCTGACCGATTAACCTATTCATTACAGCATACACCATTGAATATAATTGCTGTATAGGATGGACAGAATCGTCAATCAGATTAATATCCAAGAAAACGAGACGAACATCAATATTTGAACCCTCTTGAGGAAGATTTTCAGGTGTACCATCGTAATATGAATATGACAAACGTGATTTTCCAAACTCTTTCATTAATGGCAGAGCTTGTTCAATACTATTATCTATAATTACTATTCTTCCGTTTATTGGTAATATGTTCATTATTCTATTTTTTTAAGCAGAAAACAATAATAGCGCCATTTTTATAATCTAAAGGAATTGAAACATCATCAAATTCTGGAAATTTCAATGTTCCTTTTTGAGCAACAAGAATTTCATTTGCGATGTGAAGTCCTAATCCGATTCCATCTGGCTTTGCTGAAACAAATGGTTCTGTTACAGTGTCCGTCGGCAAAAGAAAACCAACACCATTGTCTGCAAAGATAATATTTAAAAATTTATCATCTTCTGTAATGCCTACATAGAATTTCTTGTGTTCACACTTAGATTGTTCTAACCAATATATTGAATTATCAATAATATTCATTATTGCCCCAACAAAAAGACTTCTAGAAATCTTCACCTTTTTTGTTCCTGAGAAATTTTTATATTGACGTTCAACTTCAATGTCATGAGCTTTCAAACGATATTCTGTATTGAAAAGAGCATTATCTATTACATGGACTATGTTTTCTGTTTTTCGATCTGATTTTCTAATAATATCAGCATAGCCATCTATCAGAGATGATAAATGTTCAACAAGATTGATAGCGCGAGTTGATGCTTTCTCTGATTTTAGGACAAGTGAAACTTCGGCTATAATTTTCTCAACTTCGTGTACGATGACGCTCATGTTAAGTCCGGCACCTGCGGCCTTCAACAAATTGTCGCATACTAATTTGTAATCTTCCTCTATTTTCAAAAGGTACTTATTAATGCGAGTCTTTATCGGAGTTTCTTTGATTTTGTCATCGACAAATTTTTTGAGATCTCCAATTACTTGAAGCACAGGTTCAGATTTAGATGTTGGACCATAAATAGCACGGATTCTACTTTTGTCTTCAAATCTTAAAGTTTCGACAATATTTATAACATGAAGTATAGCGTCTTTAAACAAATGATATGCTTTGTTTTCAACAAATCCTTCTCTGTTTGTTTTTTCAATAAGACTTTTACTTGAAGCCCTATCCAAAGAAATAGCTCCAAGAATAATGTTATTACTAAGTTTTTTCCCAGGCTGATTTACTCGACGAATATCTAGGTTTAGCCAATCATTCCCAACTTCACCATAATCGTAAACACGAAGGCCGTCACGATACACCCTTACCCCTCCATTCGTATCAAGATATTCTTTCAATCCTTGTTTATCAGAAAGACCTAATTTTAAGACAAAAGCATCCCTGTCAAAGATATAGCCCTCAAATTTTACAGGCCCAATTTCAATTCCATTTTCATTGAGAGAAAAATCTCCATCACTATTGATAAAATACTTGAAATTATTTATAAGTTTCTTTTTAATGTTTGATTCATTTTCGGATAAATGATTATTCCATTCTATGGAGTAGGAAGATAATTTAGGCATTGTATCCCAAGGCGTAAAATCATAATAAAAAGATGTGATTCCATTGTTCTCCAATGTTGCTTTAAAATGATAGATTGCATATCTCTTAATATCTTTCCAATCTATCATCCCTTCTACCCAATCATTATGGCCGTTGCAAATTAAAACAGTCTCAAAACTATCATCAGATTCAAAGGGACTGCTTAATAAGTTTATAGCTCTCTTTATTCCACGTACTTCTCCTCTTGTCCAAGATTTATTTAGATGCGTTATTTTGATGATTGTACCATGACTACTGTCTATAAAATTTTCGGGCACATCTCGTTCTATGACGACAACAGGCACATCATTTAGGTATTTGGATTGTAAAAATTGATTCCAATCTATTCTTACAGCATATTCTTTACCAGTAGACGTTTTCGTCACTAATTCGATTTCATGACCTAATTTGTGGACACCAAAACGTCCGATTCCTTTTTCCCCAATTGGAAGTCTTCCTTTGGGAGAACGTTTGCCTTTTGCCACAATTTGAGATTTGGAATCACTTCCCGGTTCCAACCAACAATTGAGTATTGTATCCAAGTCCATGCCCCAACCATCATCTTTAATGATAATTTCACCTGTTTCTATATTATGAATATTAGACATGACGATGGTCACCTTAGAGGCATCTGCGTCATAAGCATTTTTCACTAGCTCAACAAGTGCAATACTTTCATTTTTTATGAGTTGATCACCGAGTTGCAGTAGCATTCTGGCTCTTGGCTTAAATGGAGCTTTTATTATATTGTTTTCGGACATAATGATTTTAAAATTGCTTTGGCAATGGCATAAGCCATCAATGGAGGCACAGCATTACCAATTTGTTTAAATACGGATGAACGTGAACCCTCAAAGAAAAAATCATCAGGAAATGATTGTATTCTTGCAGCCTCACGTACTGAAATAGATCTAATGGTATTTGTAGAAGGGTAGATATAGTAATGACCGTCTTTAGAAATATGTGCAACCACAGTATGACATTTCCCATTTAAATCTACTACTTTGAATCTATCCAAAAAGGATGTTGTATTATTTATAGTCCTGATTTCGTCTGGGAAATCGGAGTTTTTAATTCTAACGCCATTATTCAACCACATTTTAACTGCCATACGGTATTTCTCAATGTCCATATGGTTGATTGGGCGTGCTGTATGTAGTGTAAGAATATCAGAATCATTACGAAGATTAAATCTGCGAAGATAATCAGACGGTTCGGAACGATATTCAGACGAACTTTCTCCAGCATAGATTGATGGAAGATCTGAGAATATATCTTTGCACGTCCAATCATTTTGAACTTTTTGAATTATAGGACATCCGCGATCAGACGATTTTCTCCAACCAAATATAATTACCCTTTTTCGATTCTGCATTACACCATAATCTGATGCGTTCAGAATAGCTAAATAAGTTTTATATCCAAGTTTCCTAAAATGACTCTTTATATTCTCAAAATGATTTTTCTTTGAACTCAAAAGTCCCAATACATTTTCAAATACAAATCCCATCGGTTTATATTTAGCCAAGAACTTGCCATATTGCAAATATAATAAACAACGCTTGTCGTCTGCAATACTTGCATTATGGCGATTTAGCATAGAAAATGCTTGACAAGGAGGACCTCCGACAATAAAATCGACTCTTTTCCTACGTTGTCGTTTTAAGACACAATCTATAGAAGAAAAAATTGCTTCTATCGTTTCATCGGAAATTTCTTTATTGATTACCGATGAGATTAAATCTTTAGGAAGTAATTTGTAGAGTTCGTTTCTGGTTATTTCGTGTTTGAGATACTTTGTATAATTTAAATACCCACCATTTTCTTTAAGATAATGATAAGCTAATCGTGTTTTAATAGTATAGCAAGCATCTGGATTCATTTCTACATGGGCAACCGGCACAAAACCACATCGTAAGAACCCCTCTGAAAGAGCGGATGTTCCTGCGAACAAATCAATGTATGTATACTTACGGCTTGCGTACATTTTTCCTAAAATAAAATCAGTTGCAAATTTAATCATTTTATTTTATCTGCCATTAGTAATCATACCTTTTTGAATAAAATAGCTATTGTGGATTGCACAAGGTAAAGTCAACAGAATACATTTAATGACAAAAAATCCATCATTTTATACAGCTGTTTTTGATTTTATTTGTTACCTTTGCATCAGTTGATTGACTTATTGGAAATGAGCAGAATGGTGAACTTCAAAGGTTTCTAAACCATTACCTATTCTCTTTTTGCTTGATGATAACTTCCTGATTTACAGCCGTATTTTATTTAGTGCAACATTTGTGAAGCTCTCGAGCATTTTCAGGTATGACCTGCGCGAACTGAGCAATCCCGTTTCAGCCTGCCGGGCCTTCACCTGCTCCACCATTACGGCATCAACGTCGGTCTGGTTGGCCACGCCGCCCTCCATCATGGCACTTACAGAGTTATAACTCAATGCCAGGTCATCCTGCAACAGGCGTACTTGCTCCAACTGTTCCTCAAGCACCAAAATACCGAAAAACAATTGCTCCACACGCTCATACACATCATACATTGCCACGTTGACCCGCTCACGCTCCACGTCACCCTGCGCATTGGCCATGCGTCGCGCCGAAGCCACGGCACCGCCGTCGTACACCTGCTGGCTTACGGTAACGTTGACGTCATACTGGTCTTTGTCCAAACCTGGTATGTCCACACCCGGAATATCCACCGGTATATGTGTGACATCGCTTTGATAACTTGCCGTTGCGGATAGCGACACCTGCGGCAACCACGCCTTTGAGGCGTTGTCGACGGAAAACCTGCGGCTTTGCTCTACCAGGTCAAACTGTTTTATAACCGGATAATTTGTCCTTGCCCAAGCCTTACAACTGTCAAGAGTAAGCTGGGCATATGCCTCGCTTACCATTAGCAACGATAATAATGATATCAGGACGTATTTCATGTCGGTGTTTTTAGTATTTGATTACGGATGCAAAAATACGAAATATCTACGAAATATACATTAACTTGCGTAACTGTAAAATGTTCTTTTTGTACACAAATATTCCGACAGTACGCTTTCATACCCTATTTTTGTATTCCAAGAGTATTGATAAATCATTATAGACGACAAAATCCTTATAAACCACAGGATTAATGCTATCCGTCATGCTTTCCCTTAATTGCCTTTCATCTTCCACAATCGTAACATCATGCTGATAATCAACGACATAGTAAGTGAAAGATTCGCTTCAGCCATCTTTCACCACATAAACAACTAAAAACCAGGCTTTTACCTGAATTATGAAAGATGAAAGGTTGTTATTGAAAAACAATATTAATGATACATGTACTAAAATATAATGTAAAACACCGCCTTTGACAAGTCCAAAGACGGTGTTTTACAATGCGAAATGTCACCTTTTACAAGACGATATGTATCGTGATATTTCCTGTTTTACCCTCAAATGACCAACTCTACCGGGCAATGGTCAGAACCGTAGATTTCATTATGTATGCTTGCCGACTTGATTTTGTCGGCCAAACGGTTAGATACTACGAAATAATCGATACGCCACCCCGCGTTCTTCTCTCTCGCACGGAAGCGGTATGACCACCAGGAATAAGCGCCTTCGAGGTCAGGGTAAAGATAACGGAACGTGTCCGTAAAACCGGAAGAAAGCAAAGTAGTAAACTTCTGGCGCTCCTCGTCGGTAAATCCGGCATTGCGACGATTGGTTTTGGGATTCTTCAGGTCGATTTCCTCATGCGCTACATTCATGTCGCCACACACTATCACGGGCTTAACGGCGTCGAGCTTGAGAAGGTAATCACGGAAATCATCCTCCCACCTCATGCGGTATTCAAGTCTGCGCAACTCGTCCTGGGAGTTAGGAGTATAAACGGTTATGAGATAAAAGTCGGACATTTCAAGCGTTATCACACGCCCCTCATGGTCGTGCTCGTCAATGCCGAGACCGTAAGTTACGTTCAAAGGCTCGTGTTTGGTAAATATAGCGGTGCCCGAATAGCCTTTTTTCTCGGCATAATTCCAATAAGACTGATAACCTTCAAACTGCAAATCGAGTTGCCCTTCCTGCATTTTTGTCTCCTGGAGGCAGAAAAAGTCGGCATCAAGTTGCCTGAAAGCGTCGCTGAATCCCTTACCCTCGCAAGCACGAAGGCCGTTTACATTCCATGAAATAAACTTCATAAGCTTATCTGATTTAGGATTGACAATTCAAGAATTGACAATCATGATTACTGTTATAAATAAAAAAGGATAATTGAGAATTATGTTATCTTTGGATTAACTCGTTTTACAAAGCAACCGTAATTCTCAATTATCCTTTTTATTTTAAATTGAAATTATCAGAACTTTGCCATCTTTATGGCGTCGATAGCGCATTCATCGCCCTTATTACCGAGGCGTCCGCCACTACGGTCTTTGGCCTGCTGCAGGTCGTTGGTAGTAAGAAGTCCGTAGATTACCGGTATCTGGCTCTTTGCGTTGAGTCTTGCTATACCGTAGGTAACGCCCTGGCAAATGTAGTCAAAGTGGGGAGTCTCGCCACGTATGACACATCCCAATATGATGATGGCGTCATAACCGTCGTTAAGCGTCATCTGATGTGCGCCGTATATGAGCTCGAAACTTCCCGGAACAGTCTTTACGTGAATATTCTCGGGCAGAGCGCCATGCTTTTCAAGGGTCTTTACCGCACCGTCAAGCAATGCCCCGGTTATTTCTGGATTCCATTCGGCTACCACTATCCCGAAGCACATGTTACTTGCGTCGGGCACAGTGCTCAGGTCATAGTCCGACAAGTTATGCAATGAAGTGGCCATTATTTTACGCTAACTCGTTCGATATACTTGTCTATCTCGCCATAAACCGGAGAGTTGACATACTTTGCCTTGATATCCTGATAGATTTTCAGGGCCTCGTCTTTCTTGCCCTGGCTCTCAAGAATTTCACCTGCCTGGATAAGGAATGAAGGCGAAATGCTGTTGTTAGCGTTACCTTCAGCCTGCTTGTCAGCCATCGAAGCGGCCTTCTTAAGGCAGTCAACGGCCTTGTCAAGCTGCTTTACATGAGCATAAGCATTGCCCAAAGCGGCTACAGCGGCGGGACTTATCATCGCATCATCCGACGTTGAATAAGCATCAAGATACTTCACCGCATCATTCCACTTGTCAAGATTAGCATAGCAAAGACCGGCGTAAAGGTTGGCAAGGTTGCCCGCGTCAGTACTTCCATAGTCGGAAGCGATGGCCAAGAAGCCCTTGTATCCGGTGCTGTCGCCCTTTAACGCTATATCGTATTGCTGGCTTGCGAAGTATTCCTGGCCCTTAGCCAAAGCCGTACTTGCCTCCTGTTCCCTTGGGCCCGACACATAATTGTTGTAGCAAATGATGCTTGCCACAACGAGAATGATTACGATAATAGCGAGGGAGATGGCCTTTTTATGCTTCATGAAGACCGCCTCTTTCTGACTGAGGGCATTGTCCATTGTGCCCTTGTTTTCCTTAATGTTTGCCATTTATGTTTATGATTTTTAATTTACTTGTCCATAAAACGTGGCAAAATTACGGATTTTATCCTGAATATTGAAATTTATCGTTGACTTTTTTCGTTTTTCATTGGTAAATAGACTAACTTTGCACTAAAGTTGAATGGCAAGACTTATGTTTCTGAGCAGATTATCCATACTTAACTATAAGAATATAAGCGAGGCTGAACTTGCCTTTTCCCCAAAATTAAATTGCTTCATAGGACATAACGGCGTGGGCAAGACCAACCTTCTCGACGCCGTATATTACCTGTCGTTCTGCCGCAGTTCGTGCTCCGTCACTGATTCCGGAGCGATACGTCACGGGGCAGGCTTCTTCATGCTTGACGGCCGCTACGTAAACGATGCAGGCGATGAAGACAGGGTTACGTGCGGCATGAAGCACGGCACGAAAAAACACTTTAAACTAAACAAGAAAGAATACCGTCGGCTATCGGCACACATCGGACTGATACCGCTGATTCTCGTATCGCCGTCGGACACTATTCTCATCGAGGGCGGCAGCGAAGAAAGGCGGCGACTGATGGACGTTGTCATTTCGCAATACGACGGTACATACATCGAGGCCCTCAACCGCTACAACAAGGCGCTGCAACAACGCAACTCAATGCTGAAAGCCGACAACGAGCCCGACGATACGCTCATCGGGCTGCTTGAAGAGCAAATGGCAGAACAAGGAGAAATCGTCTACCACAAACGAGACTCTTTCATAAAAGAGCTTACGCCGCTATTTCAGGATTTTTACCGCAGCATTTCGCAGGAAAAAGAAAGCGTTACGCTGCGCTATGTGTCGCACTGCCAGCGTGGGCCGTTGCTCGACGTAATCCGTCGCGACCGCAACAAGGACCGAGCCGTAGGCTATTCGCTGCACGGGATACACCGCGACGACCTTGAGATGTTGATAGGCGACTATCCCATAAGGCGCGAAGGCAGTCAGGGACAAAACAAGACATACGTCATCTCGCTGAAACTTGCGCAGTTCGAGTTTCTCAAAAACATCAGGAACAATGTACGCCCGATACTCCTGCTTGACGACATCTTCGACAAGCTTGACGCATCGCGCGTTGAACAGATAGTGAGAATCGTAGGCGGCGACGGCTTCGGACAGATATTCCTGACCGACACTAACCGTGAACACCTTGACCGCATATTACGCGGTAGCGAATTGGACTACCGGCTGTTTTATGTCGAAAACGGGGTGATAGAGAATAAGGAGGACGACCATGTTCAGGCGTGAAGTCAAATCACTGGAGGACATAGTGGCACAATGCCTAAGGCACGACGGCCTGGAGACACCCCTCAGACAGAAACGCCTGCTCGACTCGTGGGGCAAAGTGGCCGGCAAAGCCATCGAGAAATACACAGGCGAGAAGTTTATCCGCAACCAGGTTCTCTTCGTGAAAATACTCAACCCCGCCCTGAGAGCCGATCTCTCAATGATGCGCGAACGCCTCGTGAAAAACCTGAATGCCGAGGTCGGCGCCATCATCATCAATGACATAAAACTATTTTAATCCTTTCTTTTGTCCGAGCTTTCCCTTATCTTGACAATCATCGGTACCACCTCTTTATATATCTTCTTGTCGCCGTTGATATTCTTCAGCAGCAACTCGCACACCCGCTCGCCGGTAAGATGTGCCTGGTCCATGATGACCGACAGCTTCGGGGTGACGAAGAACGAAGTCTCCCCTTCCGAGAAACCTATTATAGCGACGTCGTCCGGGATACGAAGCCCAAGGGCCTTGATTGCGTCGAATGAAGCCATCGTTATTATATCGTTGAACGCAAGGATGGCGTCGGGGCGGTCGTCACGCCTCAACAAGTCCATGGCAGCCTCGCGCGCATACTCATAGTCAATGCTGCCGTTTATGATGATAGAGCGGTCAATCGGCAGGCGACGCTCCCGCAAGGCCTCAAGGTATCCGTGCTTACGCCTCTTCATCATGTCGAGATGTTGCGGCCCGCCGATGAACGCTATGCGCCTGCTACCCGTGTCTATCAAGTGCAGTGTGGCCTCCTTGGCCGCCTCGTCACCGTTCGACACCACTGACGAGAACATCTCCGGCAGGCACGTACGGGCGAAAAACACGAGCGGTATGCCCATGTCGTTTATCTCGATGAAGTGCGAGTAGTCCACCGTATCCTGCGCAAGGCACGCTATAATGCCCACCACGTACATACCCGCAAAGTTGTCGATTGCCTTTTCCTCACGCAAATGGTCCTCATGACTGTTGGCCGTGATGACCGCGTAGCCGGCCTTCGTTGCATAATCCTCAATGCCGTCAAGCACAGCGGCATAATAATGCGTGACAAGATTTGGCACTACCACGCCTATCACCTTGGGCGCATTGCGCTTAAGGCTTTGGGCGAAAGGATTGGGCCTGTAGTTCAGCTTCTTGGCCAGAGCCTTCACCTTATCCTTCATTTCGTCGCCTACCTCATGGCTGTCCCTTATCGCGCGTGAAACGGTCGCGATACTGACGCCAAGCTGCTCAGCTATCTCCTTTAACGACGTTCTGCGTTGTCCCATTTACATGCCATTTTATACATTGATATATGCAAAGATAACAAAAAAGCGGCAACACGCAAACGTTTGCGTATAAAAAAATAGACGAACGCCCGCTATGAGCCATGCCCCGCCGTGAGCCAACGTACAGTCACATGGACAGAAGCTCGTCGCCCTCGAGGTCGCACGAGGTGAATCCATACTCACGGGCCTTGGCCTTGTCGAACGCGAAATAAACGACCCTGCCCTCGATGCATACCTCGCCGTTGGCGTTTTCTATCACCACGTCTATGGTAACGAGGTTGCGCCTTATCTCGGCAACATGCCCCCGCACGGTAACCTGCGCCTCGGTGGTCATCACCGGCCGTTTGTATTTCACCTCAAGCCTGGTGGTAACGCCGGTGGTCTGCAATTTCCTGAACACCACCCATCCGGCCGTCTCGTCGACAAGTGTGGCCAATATGCCGCCATGCATGGTGTCCACCCAACCTTGGTAAAGCCCTTTGGGCTTCCAGAAGCTAACCACGTCGTCGCCGTCTTCGTAAAATTCCATTTGCACTCCGATAGGATTGTCCTTGCTACAGCCGAAACAGCCGTAGCCCTCTTTCTCCGTCCATGGATTCTTAATCTTTCTCATACGTTTATATTTATATATTGTGGCAAGGGCTGACGGCTATCCGCATGCCGACATCCGTCCTGCCGCACAAGCGCCGGCTGCCATCCCCCGCCCACAGGTTATTCATACACGTTGGCCAAGCGCCTGTCCTTCAAGCCCACATTTCCTGTACTGCATAGGCATCATGCCCGTCTGCCTCTTGAAGAACTTGGTGAACACCGCCTGGTCATCGAAGGCTGTGCGCCGCAACAGACAGTTGGATATCTCGTAAAACAATACAGCCGTTTTCGTGGCCACGAGTTCGTCATTATGCACGTTGGCACAGTCGTAGATACTTCGTTCCAGACTGGCGAAAGCCTCAGCCACTATGGCGGCGGTCCTGCCGTCAAACAGCGACACGGGGCAGCGTAACACATACTCGAAGCACTCCGGCAAGAACGGCATTCGGCTCTTGAACACATGCGACAGGAATTTTTCCGTGGTTACGAGCATATATCCGTCAACATCGGGCGAAGCTTCGGTTATCACCGTGCAGTCATGGCAGCCCGCCGTGTCGACGTAGCAGTTAGCCGTCAGGGTGACTTCACGGTTATCCATACGCACGGTCATCCATCCGCACGTAAGCAGCATTACGAAGTGCAGGTCAACAGTATGTATTCCCGCCCTGTCAATGCTTCCGCCCCTCGGCCTCCACAGCGCGGCGCCCAGCGTGCTTACGCAGTCGGCATGGTATGTCTGTAAAAAACCGTTCAGTGTCATGCCACAAAGATACGTATTATTTCAAAACAGACAATATCCGTCGCGTTAAAAACAACAAAGCCACGTTTTGTTTATAAAACGACAACATTCGTTACACATCCGACATCGACAAAATGCCGCCCGAGGCATACCTTTGCGGCTGATTTAAACATTTTATCACGTTAAAAAGAAAGGTATGAAACATTTAAAATGCAACATTGCCGCCTTGGCATGCGCCTTTGTGGCGTTACTGTCACAGTCGTGCAAGGAGAAGGCGGCCACCGGCGCCGCCGGCAACTACAAGACGATAACGGCAAGCCCGTCGGCATGCGTGTTGGAGAAAGAGTACACCGCCACCCTGCGCGGCGTACAGAGCGTAGAGGTAAGGCCACAGGTAAGCGGCACGATAACGAAGATATGCATAAGCGAGGGCGCGCATGTCAAGCGTGGGCAGACCATGTTCATAATCGACCAGGAGCCCTACCGCGCCTCGCTGCGCGCCGCCGAGGCCGACGTAAGCAGTGCCAGGGCAGCGGTAGCCAGCGCACAGCTGGAGCTTGAGGGCAAGAGGCAGCTGCGCCGGAGCGGCGTAGTGGCCGACTATGACGTAAGCCAGGCGCAATGCACACTTGACGAACAGTTGGCAGCCCTGCGCAATGCCGAGGCCAAACTGGCCGCAGCCCGCACTGACCTATCATACACGGAGGTGAAGAGTCCGGCAGACGGGGTGATCGGAATGATAAACTACCGCCTGGGCGCCCTCGTAAGTTCGAGCATTGACGAGCCGCTGACCACGGTGGCCGACGTATCGTCAGTGCACGCTTATTTCTCAGTTACGGAGAGCGAGGCGCAGCGCCTCGTGGCCGACCATGGCTCTCTCGACAAGGCCATCGCCACGCTGCCGAGCGTCAAGCTGCGCCTGGGCAGCGGCGAGGAACTGTCAGCCGAAGGCACTGTCGATGCCGTAAGCGGCAACGTTGACGAGGCTACAGGCTCGGTAGCCATGCGCACCACGTTCGCCAATCCGTCGCGGATATTATTCAGCGGAGGCAGCGCAACCATTGTTATACCTTATAAATATACAAACAGGATTATCATTCCGCAGGAAGCCACGTACGAGATACAGGACAAGAAGTTCGTCTACCGCGTGATAGACGGCAAGACAAAATCTACAGAAATCACTGTCGAGCCTCTCAGCGACGGCAAGCGCTACGTAGTGAACGACGGCCTGAAAAAGGGCGATGTCATCGTAGCCGAGGGCGCGGGCCTGCTCAGCGACGGCATGGAAATAAACGTGAAAAAATAAAGAACGGCGCCGTTTTAGTCCGCATTCATAACTCATTGACAATCAATACATTACCGACAACGTTACAAAACATGGCCTTTTACCTTGCGAAAGACGGCCTTTCGCAACATAAAAGACCGTCTTTTACAGACCAAAAGGGGTTCATCCGCAGTTCTGTTGGATAAAGATAAGCTGCTGATATTCAAGTATTTGTATTATCTTGTATGTTCATAAGTCCCTGATAATCAGTACCTGTATATTGATTAAATTGAAATTTAGGGCTATAAAACTATCCGGCTTATCCATACTTCAAATTATATAACAAAACTATTGATTTTTAATCTTTTAAAAGAAAAACTCGATGTGCTCAATTTTATGTTGCTGAAAGGCCATCCAACAAAACTGCGGAAGAACCGCAAAAGGCGGCTTATTGGAATGGCTTTTATTTTCCGTCAGAACGTAAACCTCATCATGAGGCGCACCCCGTTTTTCTTTGCGGTAGGCAGGCCGTTGTAGTTCAGGCGGTGTACGAACTGCACGTGGAATATCTTGAAGATGTTGTGTATTCCGGCTATCAGCTCTATGTAGGGCCTATGGGGGTCCATTACGTACGAGCCTTCGGGAAACTGCATCAGCAGCGGGTCGCCCGCGTTGGCGGCCAAGGTGGGATTGTTCTTGTCGGTAAGCGTGCCCCACAGCACTTTCACTCCAAGCCACTCTCGCCATTTCAGCTTCTTTATCAGCGGTATGCGGTTGAATATCTTTCCGTTAAGGTCCCACGACACGTCGAGCGAAGCGTATCTGTCGTTGAGGAACTCCATGTTGTTTATCATGTTGAACGTCTCGTCCTCGACGATGTACGACAGATTGGCGGCCGGCATTATGAGCAGGGGGAAGGGCACCTTGTTCCACTGTATGCCGCCCTTGAGGGTTACGTCGAGCTTGCCCCAGCTGTTTAGCCAGAAGCGTTTGTAGACGCTGGCCTCGGTAAAGTTGTAGTTATAGTCGCCACCGAGCACTCCTTTCACGCCGACCGTATGCGAGAGGGTGAACACGGGCGGGTCATAATTAATCTTCAGCCGCCGCTGTTTCGTGTTTACGTACGTCTCTCCCGGGGCGTAGCGCAGCTCTATCGATGCCTCGGTTGTGCGTATCTTGCCGTGCTCAATGGCGGGGGGGGCGGCGTCGTATAGCGACAAGGGCGTGAAGTACAGCTTTCCGCAGGCCTCGTTCTCCTCGGTCTTCAGCTTAACCGTGGTCTTGAATCCCCAGTCCTGTTCGTATTCAAAGGCCAGTTCCTGGCGGTTGTAGAACATCATCTTGTCTACGTCCGTCCATTTGAACGAAGTGAACACGTTGTCCTTGTCGGTAGGCATAAACTTGTCTGACGGCGAGCATACGTCGTACGTCGACGTGAAGGTAAGCGTTCGCTTGGGGAATTCCCACGGCATGTATTCTTTCTTGTTGAACGAGTAGGTCACCTGTCCCTTATAGTAGTTCTTCCTGCTGTCCCAGCCGCGGGCGTAATATCCGGAGACGAAGAGGTGCGGATTCAGGTTGGCCGTGGTCTGGGCGCTCAGCCTCGTACGCATGCCGTCGATGAAGTTCGTGCTTACCATCGTGTTGATGGGGCCTATGTCAACAAGGCTCGGATGTGTTTTGCCGCCCGTCTCGACGTAGTTCTCTATGAGGACTTTCATGCCGAACAATAGGTACTTGAAGCCCTTTGTCTTTGTAAGGTTGTCGATGAACGTACCCATTCCACGCTCGCTACCGGTCAGTTCCACGGTGCGGTTGTCCGCCCAGAAATCGTCACCCCGCATTCTTGAACTTGGGTCGTACTTGACTTTCGCCTTGCCCTTGAAGGCCTTGTCGGGTATAGGGTCGAACGCGTAGTCGGTCATTCTGGTCGTCCGTATCACCACGGCCTTGGTAAGGAAGTCGACCACTGACATCTCGACATACATATCGTCGGTGGTCAACACCCACTCTCCGTTGGGCAGCTTGGTGAACTCCTGGGTTACGCTGAGGTTGTCGGTAAAGTTTACGTCGCTTTTCCGTGGGAGCGACAACCGGCATTTCTTGACGTGCAGCGTAGAGTCGGTCAGCACCCACAGTTCGCCCCTGAAGCCGAAGTCTTGCTGGTTGTTAGGCGTAAACTCCAGGTGATAGCACTCGTCGCGGTCTACGTACACGGTGTCGACTATATAAAAGCGGTAGAAGGCTATGGCGTCTTTGCCGATAGGGCTTGTGAACGGATATTGCAGCAGGCGTATCTGGTCGTCGTACAGGTCGACGTCGGTGAAGACGTCCTTCAGCACCGTGTTGAGCATCTCTCCGGTCTGTATCAAGTCGTTGACACCGGTGGCCCTCTGTCCGAGCACTATGGTCTTCTCCTTCTTCGGGTCTTTTCTGTATATATGCTGGGTTACGGTCTCGTCGACGGACAGCGGCAGGATGAGCTTGTTGTTGTACGGGCAGAACTCAATCTGGTTGACAAGCCACTGGCGGTTCTTGCCCTTTTCCTTCTCCACTTCGGCGGGCGTGATGTCGTTGACGGCAAGGGTAAGCTTCTGGTATTTATCGTAACGGTAATAGTCATGGTTCTCAAGGTCGTTACGCTTCTTGGCCGCTATGACACGCTTCATCAACTCAACGGCGGGGTTGTTCTTGCGGCTGTACTTACCCTTCTTGCCCCTTACCGTAACCTCTTTCAGCCTCTTGGTGTCGGGCTTCAGCGTGATACGCATCCGGGCGGGAGTGTTCGGGCCTATGAGTATCTGCAGCGTTTTGTAACCTACGGCGCTTACCGTAAGGTATTCGTCGTTGAGGCGTGGCATGGAGAAACTGCCGTCGCTTCCGCCGGACACGACCACCTTGCCCTTCTTGTACTGCAAGCCGGGATGCGGGATGGAGTCTCCTGTCTCTTCGTCGACTACCACCCCCCGTATTGTCTGCGCGTCGATTGCCAATGAGAATATCAATAGCAACAATACAAATGCCTTTCTCATTTCCCTAACCTATATATTATTTTGACATATTATCATGCAAAACGTTTAATCCAAGCTGCGACAAGTCTGTTATAACTGCGTCAGGAAGGGTCTCGTCATGCGTTTCGTCCGTCCATCCCTCGCCCTTGAGCCATACGGCATGACAGCCCGCACGCTTTGCCGGAACAATGTCATTGCCGTAACTGTCGCCTACGACGACAACATCATCCGGCTCCAGCCCCAGTGCCTCTACGCCGAGGGTGAATATCCGCGGGTCGGGCTTCCTTATTCCTACGACGGCCGACTCTACTACGTGGTCAAACAGACCGCCAAGGCCGAACTCGTCAAGCACGACGCCGATGTTACCGTAAAAGTTGCTCACAAGCGCCATCGGATACCTGGGCTTCAGCCGTTCCAGCGTGTAGCGGCTTCGCTCCGTCTGCCGCTTCACTTCACCGTAAAGGCGGTCGAGCATGGCTCGGCGCAGACTGTCGAGGCCTCTCCCGCTACGGCCGATACGCCCAGAGGCCTCAAGCCATCCGAGCTCTATGGCAAGCTTTGCGTCAAGAGTGCGGTAGAACGTATAGTCTGGCTGTATGACAAGGGTGCGTCCGAGCGTGCGCTCGGCATACACGTACGCCTCACGGAAGTCGCCTTCGCTTACGCCGGAGCCGCTTTCGACATAAGCCTGCCATAACACTTTGCCCCAATGCCGGCCGCCCGTGTCAAGCGTACCGCCATAATCGAATATCAGTCCCTTAACCATTGCATATCTCCTTTATCATTTCACGGCACAGGCTTTCATGCCTCTTGTGCATGTATATATATAATATGGTGAAAACGGTGACCTCTACCAGCATGTACACCCACGGGCAGCCAACGAGGCACGTTACATAAATACATACCGCGCGGACGTTGAACGTCAGTATATTCGTATATTTCATGAGCGGCCTGCTGCCCTCGATGAACCTGCGTCTCAGCCCCTCCGGCATGTACGCCACGTCGCCGTACTTATCGCTCACGGCCGCCATCATGCGCTGGAACGACGGCGTACGGCGCTCCTGGCTGCGGCAGTAATTGGAGTAGTTGTAGTAAAACATGCGGGCTATCAGCGGACTGCCCTTGGGCAGGGCGTCGTAGATGGCACGCTGGCCGGCGTACGTGTCAAGTTCGCTACCCTGCCGCCCATTGAGGAAGAGCAGGTGTATCTGGCGGTAATAATCGGCCAACGAGCTCTGGGGCGAATGGCACAACACGCCGGCGATGAACGCCAGCACCCATATCCACGGCCCCCACACGCCGTCTACACCGCCCGGCATGAGCTGGAACGTGAGCCGGCAGCACAAAGCGAAATATATGGAGAAGAACCATATATCGCCGGCGAATCCGTCGATGACACGCCCCACAAGCGTCTTTTTACCCGTAAGGCGGGCCAGCTGTCCGTCGGCCGAGTCGCAGAAGTTGGCCGACATCAGCAGCGCCACTCCCGCCAGGTTGTGGTACAAGTCGGCATGATAGAACATCCACGCGGCCGCCACGCCGAGCACAACAGATACCGCAGTGACGGCGTTGGGGTGAATGCCGAGGCGCTTGCAGGCCAGCGCGATAACCAGGCCTACGGGCCTGTTAAAGTGCATGTCGAGCCATTCCTCCGTGTCGGTCGACTTTATCGAAGCATAGAGAATTTCCTTAAACTTGGTCATATCCTATCGGATGGTTTTGCTTTTACCTTTTTGTCTACTGTCTTTTTACCTTCTCACAAACAATCTTGGCTATTGCCTCGGCGGCCTCATTGCGGCACATGGCGAAACTGGGCCAGTCGTTGAAGTCGATGAACGCGTACGTCCCGTCACGGCGCACGATGCAATCACCGCCGTAAACGTCGACCCCTACGAGCGAAGCAAGGCGCCCGGCGTCGCGCTTCATGTCGTCTGCAGGGAAGCGGTAATGCACCGGACGGCCGTTCACCAACTCGTCGCCGAACTTTGAATATAGGCCGTCGCCGGGATAGAACGTCCTGAAAAACCCCGTTCCGCCTACTCCGTAGAACTTGACAAGGTCGCCTTCCACATGCGCCGTAACGACAACGTCCTTTATTCCCCTCGCCCTGAAACGCTCCAACGCGGCGTCTCTGCCGGCCTCGTCGGCAGCATGCACAACGTCGTCACGTTCCTGGGCGGCCTCGTCGCCACGCTTTATCCAATAGCCGTTGCTGCCCGAAAGCGGCGCGGCCGGTATGCCGACACTCCGCATAAGGCGGTCAACCGTGCTGCGGGCACAACGCCTTACGCCCTCAGGAGCGTTGATAACCGTACAGCCTTGCGCCTCCATCCGCTCCAGTACGTCGAGCGCCGCCGCCGAACGGGCCATCGTCAGCACCACGGCATCCTCCCTGTCAGGCCGGAGCTGCTCCTCGCCCACGGTCTTGACGGCAATCCCTCTCCCGGCCAGAAGCAAGGCGACGGCGTCCATCACGGCCCTGTCACGGTCGACAGAGTTAGGCGAAAAGCGTTCGGCACGGTATACACAGAGTACTCCACTCATACGTTTACGCCTATAAAACGCTCTGCCTTGGCGATGTCGGCAGCATGGTCAATGTCGAACACCTTGCCCATGTCATAAGCCTTAAGGAGCAATCCTTTCCTCAGCAGGGCTCTCTGGAAGTTGCGCATGCGGCTCTCGCCAGCCCCGACGCACTCCCTCAGCACGTCAAGCGAGCGTGGGGCAAGCCCATAGACCCCTGCAGATACGAAACGGCACGCCTCGCTCTCGTCAAGAAATCCCGTTATGTTCATGTCGCCGTCGGTGCGCACATATAGCGGCTTCTCGTCGTCAACGTATCCCGTAACGCCCATCACACCGTCGGCAGTGCCGCCTATTACCGAAGACAACGTGCCGACATAACTCCTGAAAGCGCTCTCGGTGAACACCGTGTCGACCGTCGTAAGGCAGAACGGGGCTCCATCAAGCCTGTCGGCAATGGCCATCAGGCTGTGCATCGAGCTGGGCGTAAGCGCCTCCACCGCCTCTACCGGCACGTGCCTGGCACCCGCCCCGGCACGGCATAGCCTGCCTATATGGTCGGCCATGCCGTCCGTGCCGCCACGATATACAATCACTATACCCGTAGCCCCGTTGTCAGAGAATATGCGTACGAGCCTGTCTATAAGCGGTTCGCCGCCAAGCCGCACCAATGGCTTGGGCCCGGCCACGCCCTCGGCAGCAAGCCTGGAGCCTTCGCCCGCCGCGATTATGGCATATTTCATCGTCAAGATATATTCAATTAATCGGCAAAATTAGGCATAATAGCCGACAAAAGAAAACTTTTTATGGTATTTTTAGTTTTTTCATTGGAGTTTAAAGACAAAAAGGACTTTATTCAGGTAAAAGAGGTTAATCGGCATATCTATTTACCGTTTGCCGTCTTTCACGTCGCGAAAGGGCACCTTTCATGATGCAAAAGGCCACCTTTTACATTACGGAAGACGGCCTTTTACAATCGTAAGCAACGGGCCTCGTTTTGTTACGGAACGCAACATAACGCCCAGTACCACGCCGCAACAGTAACATTCAACCAGCAAAACGTTTACGGATTACGGCCGGCAGACAGCCGGCAATGGCTCTGCCGGCTAACACCCAACGCACATCCGGCGTACAGATGGCATACGTATTTTTATCGCATAATGGCTAAAAAAACACAAGCAAAGTACATCATTCCCATTTTTTTACTATTTTTGTAAACAGGAAACACTGCCGGACAACATCCCGGCCATGAAAACTAATACCAAGGCAAAGCAGAAGAAAAGCATAAAACCGCAATTAAATAGAATGAAGACAAAACTTATTTTACTGTTACTCTCTGCCGCCACGATATGCGGCGCGCAGCAGAGAAAGGTGACCACGCTGGCCGACGGCTGGCTGTTCTCACGTGACAAACTTACGTGGCAGCAGGTAAGCGTGCCGCACGACTGGGCCATCAACGGACCGTTCGACAAGAAATGGGACTTGCAGACCGTAGCAATCGAGCAGGACGGAGAGACCGAGGCCACCGAGAAATCGGGCCGTTCGGGCGCCCTGCCGTGGATAGGCAAAGGCCATTACAAAACCACTATTACCCTGCCTGAAGGCTACGGGCACGCCGAACTGCTGTTTGACGGCGCCATGAGCGAGCCCGTAGTAAAGGTCAACGGCAAAGAAGCCGGACGATGGGCATACGGATACAACGCCTTCAGAGTGGACATCACGCCATACGCCAAGGCCGGACGCAACACCGTTGAGGTTGACCTGCAAAACGTGGAAGAGAGCAGCCGCTGGTATCCCGGAGGCGGAATATACCGCCCGGTCAAGCTAATCGTCACTTCAAAAACTCGGCTCAACGAGTGGGAAGGATGGTTCCGTACGGAAAAAATCTCGTCGAAAAAGGCTACCTTGAACATGTCTGCCAAAGTTGACGGATACGAGAACGCCGGCAACACAAAGGTAAGATTCACGCTGACCGACGCCAACGGCAACACCGTTTACGAAGAAACACTGCCCATAACCCCGGCTGACGGACGCGCTACGGTTACCGGCGAAGTGGAGAATCCGCAGCTGTGGTCACCCGAGACACCTTATTTATATACGCTCACGACAACCGTTCTGGACGGCGGCAAGCAGGTTGACGAGACGTCAAAGCGCGTAGGCATACGCACCGTCGACGTGTCGGCAAAGCACGGATTCCGCCTTAACGGAGTGAGCCGGAAAATCAAGGGCGTATGTCTCCACCACGACTTGGGCCCCATAGGGGCGGCCGAGAACAAGGCTGCGCTTATCCGCCAAATCCGTATAATGAAGGAAATGGGCTGCGACGCAATACGCACTTCGCACAACATGCCGTCAACAATGCAGATGGAAGTGTGTGACTCGATGGGCATTATGGTAATGGCCGAGAGTTTCGACATGTGGATTTATCCTAAATGCAAGAACGGATACGCCCGCTTCTTCAAGGAGTGGAGCGACCGCGACATAACAAATCTTGTGCTCAACCACCGCAACCACCCGTCAATTATCATGTGGAGTATCGGTAACGAGATACCCGAACAGTGGAGCGAAGAGGGTCGCGAGATAGCCCGCCACCTGCAGGACCTGTGCCATAAGCTCGACCCTACAAGGCCGGTGACACAAGGTATGGACAAGGCCGAAGACGCCTTGAAGTCCGGATTTGCGCAAGTGATGGACGTACCGGGCTTCAACTACCGAGTACATAAGTACGACAACAACATAAAACAGCTGCCGCAGGGCTTCCTGCTGGGTAGCGAAACGGCCTCGACAGTCAGTTCAAGAGGCGTGTACAAGTTCCCGGTGAAGGTGCAGTATGATGCCGAATACCCGGACGGACAATGCTCGGGATACGACACGGAGTACTGCTCGTGGAGCAATCTGCCCGACGACGACTGGGCAATGCAGGAAGACCGCAAGTGGACTATCGGCGAGTTTGTGTGGACAGGATTCGATTATCTCGGTGAGCCTACGCCCTATAATGAGTACTGGCCGTCGCGTTCGAGCTACTTCGGGATATGCGACCTTGCCGGACTGCCCAAAGACCGCTACTGGCTTTACCGCAGCCACTGGCGCAAGGACTCGCCAACACTGCATCTCCTGCCGCACTGGACGTGGCCGGGACGTGAGGGAGAAGTCACTCCAGTGTACTGCTACACGTCATATCCCGAGGCCGAGCTCTTCGTCAACGGCAAGAGCCAGGGTCGCAAGAAGCATGACAAATCATCACGCCTCGACCGCTACCGCCTGCGCTGGAACGACGTTGTGTACCAGCCGGGCAACATAACCGTAGTGGCATACGACGCTAAGGGCAACGCCGCCGATACCCTGACGGTAAAGACCGCGGGCGAACCGGCACGGATTGTGCTCAATGCCGACAGGCAGACTATATCGTCAAAAGGCCGTGACCTGTCATTCGTAACGGTAAGCCTCGTTGACAAAGACGGCAACCCATGCCCCACGGCAGACAACGAAATGGCTTTTGACGTTAAGGGAGCAGGCTCGTTCCGCGCTGTATGCAACGGCGACGCGACATCGCTCGTGACGTTCAATTCGCACCAAATGCCATTGTTCAGCGGCAAGCTGGTTGTAATAGTTGAGGGTGAACAGCCAGGAACGGCTACGCTGACGGTTAGTTCGGAAGGACTGCCTGACGCAACACTGCCGATTGAAGTCAAATAATAATTGACATATCTCCACGTAAAACAGGAAGTCGACGGATACGCATAAACCGTCGACTTCCTGTTTTGCGTATTTCTTACAACGGTCTGCGCCATACCGTTCTTTACACTACCACACAAATGTATGCGCCACTCTTATTTCAGTTAAATTAACAATAGCATGGTGACGGCTTAACATCAGCATTTAACATAATGCAGGGTCGTGAGAGGACATAAATACGGCATACTTCCGGCGAATAGACATCAAACATTTGTTCGGATATGTTATTCGTCACAAGGCGAGGGAAAATACAAGGCTAAAGACGGCCTTCGGACATGCCATTAACGGCCTTTAGCAACGCCAAACACGGTCTTTTAGACTTCAATATGCCGTATTTTACATTGCCTTTGATATGGGAATAATTGTTCATCGAGCATAACATGCTTATTACCAAGCCATTACACACAGTGTAAAAAAAACGGTGTTTTTCGGCAAACGGCCGCCAACGCCATCGCGATACGTATTTAACATGAGTTAATTAACACGTGTACTTGAATTTTGCTTAATAATAGTTAAACACCATGTCGACAACGAAAAAATAACAAACTGAAACAAGTACAATAAAGACGGAATAACGTCGTTATTCTAAACGGTATAGGAATAATGATCAAACACTAACCGAAATATGAACAAACTGTTAACTAAATGCTGCCTGGCAACGCTGTTGCTGGCGGGACTCGGCGTAGCCACGACCGCCAAAGCAGGCAAGGAAAAGCAGGTGTATATCCCTATGGACTACTCCACATGCGGATACCACGCCTCCGAAACGGCTATACCTGACGTAGCCAATGCCGTATATGTAGAATGTAGTGACGGAGACATGCACGACATACTGCAAAAGGCAATAGATTACGTGTCGTCACTGAAACCCGACAAAAACGGCCGCCGAGGCGCCGTGCTGCTGGGTGCCGGCACTTTCAATATCGACAAGCCGCTGCGCATCTGCGCTTCGGGAGTAGTACTGAGAGGCTCCGGACAAGACAAGACAACGATAGTCAAGCGCGGAATAGACCGCGGGGCGCTGCTCTACATCGAGGGAGACATGAGCATAAGCGGCGGAGACACCATTGCGATTGACGGCACAAAAACTCCCGCCGGGGCAACAACGCTCACAATCGCGTCGGCAAAAGGCCTGAAGACAGGCGACAGGATAAGGATTGTAAGACCGTCGACAAGGGAGTGGATAGAGTCTCTTGGATGTTACGACTTCGGCGGCGACCTTGACTATACAGGCTGGAAACCGGGCGACATCGACATTACATGGGACAGAACCATCGTATCGGCAACCGGCAACAGCATAACCATTGACGCTCCTATAACCACCACCCTTGACCAAAAATACGGCGGCGGATACTTAATAACCGGATACAACCAAGGCGAAATAACCGAATGCGGCATTGAGAACATGACACTTGTATCCGAGCACAACACGTGGAATCCCAAGGATGAAGACCACTGCTGGGACGCTATATGGATGGACAATATGCGCGACTGCTGGGTAAGACGAGTAAACTTCAGGTCATTCGCAGGCAGCGCCGTAAACATACAGAAGAACACAAGCCGCATCACGGTTGAAGACTGCATCGCTTCAGAGCCGGTATCAGAAGTAGGCGGATGGCGACGCGGCGTGTTCATCACCCGCGGGCAGCAGACACTGATACAGCGCTGCGTATCACGTAAGGGCATACACGACTTCGCGGCTGGGTTCTGCGCTGCAGGGCCCAACGCCTTCGTACAGTGCGAAGGTGAGGAAAGCCTCGGCTTCAGCGGCAGCATAGGGTCGTGGGCCGCCGGCCTTCTTTTCGACATCGTAAATATCGACGGCAACGACATAGCATTCAAGAATCTTGAACAGTTCCAGTTCGGAACAGGTTGGAACTCAGCCAACAGTATGATGTGGCAATGTACCGGCTCAACGCTTTGGTGCTATTCGCCCGACGCCGACAACCGCAGCAGCGCCCACGGCTGTTGGGGAACACTGACGGGCAACGCCGAATGGACAAGCAGCAACGACCACGTACATCCCAGAAGCCTGTTCTACGCACAACTGGAAAAACGCATGGGAGAAGGTAAAGCCATCAACGGATATATCCTGCCGAGAAGCACCAACGCCTCAAGCAGCCCCGAAATAGAACAGGCACAGGTAATGGCAAGGCAGTCGCTGACAGAACCGAGACTAACACTCGAGATGTGGCTCGACTCAATCCCCTACACGGCAAGCACCGACCCAGCTGGCGTAAAAGACATTAACAATATTAAAATAAAAGGCAATAAAGACGCCAAGGACGCTGCCCAAACGCCCAAGTTCGCCGTAACCGACGGACATATAACAGTAGACGGACGTCTTGTCACGGGCAACAGATACCAAATACCGTGGTGGTCGGGCCGCGTAAAAGACAATTTCGTGGCTAAAGGCGCAAGGCCGGCCATTACCAGATTCGTGCCCGGACGCGAAGGCACAGGCTGGACAGACCGCATAGACTCGGTAGTGAACTACCTGAAGGCTAAGGGCTTCTGCATGCTCGACCACAACTACGGGCTGTGGTACGACTTACGCCGCACGGACCATGAACGTATACGCCGCGCCGACGGCGACGTATGGGCGCCTTTCTACGAGCAGCCATTCTCACGCACAGGCAAAGGCACCGCGTGGGACGGATTAAGCCTGTACGACCTCACCAAGCCGAACCTTTGGTACTGGTCAAGACTGAAAGAGTTTGCTGAAAAAGGAGCAAAGCAGGGACTCATGCTGTTCCACGAAAACTATTTCCAGCATAACATCCTCGAGGCCGGCGCCCATTGGGTTGACTGTCCGTGGCGTCCGGTGAACAACGTAAACGGCACTGATTTCCCGGAACCTGTACCTTTTACCGGCGACAAGCGTATTTTCATGGCCGAACAGTTCTACAACATCGACAATCCGAAACTGCGCCCGCTCCACAAACAGTATATCCGCCAATGCCTCGAGAACTTCAAGGACGACGATAACGTAGTACAACTAATCAGCGAGGAATATACCGGTCCGCTGCATTTTACGCGATTCTGGCTTGAGACAATAGCCGAATGGGAGGCCGAGACGGGCCGTCATCCGCTCATAGCGCTCAGCTGCACAAAGGACGCCCAGGACGCGATACTGGCAGACCCGGAGCTGTCTAAGGTCGTGGACATCATCGACATCCGCTACTGGCACTACAACACCCAAGGACTTTGGGCTCCGCCCGCCGGAAAGAACATGGCCCCACGCCAGTTTATGCGCAAGATGAAGGTTGGCAAGACAGGATTCGCCGAGGCATACAAGGCCGTAAAGGAATACCGCACAAAATATCCAGACAAGGCCGTAACATTCTTTGCCCAGCAATACCCGCAGTACGGATGGGCCATACTGATGGCCGGAGGCTCATGCCCCAACGTGCCTGTAAAGGACGGGAAGTTCCTTTCTGACGTGGCAAAGATGGCATACATAAGCGGTGAAGGCGACTCCAAACAGCAGATGATAGGCTCACCCGAAGTAGGATACGTAATTTATTCACATGACGGACATCCTACCATGAACGGTATCGAACCGGGCACTTACGCCACATACGCCATCGACGTACAGGATGGAAAGGTAGAGAGGCTCTCGAAAAAAGAAAAACTTGACGGTTCCTCTACCATTACCAACTTCGGCAATGATAAAGTATTGTGGTTGGAAAAATTATAATCCGATATTCGGATTAACTGACAACAGGTATCGGTTGTAATGGCCGATACCTGTTTTTCGTATTTATAAACCGATTTTTACCACTAATTTAATGCTTTCGCTCCTAATTTTGCACCAAAACAACTAAAACCTATGATTAACTTTACCGAACTTTACGACAAAACCATAGACAAGCTTTTCGCCTTTGGTGAAAAATTCACGAGCGACCGTGAAATGATAAAAGACTGCATACAGGACGTGTTCGTAAAACTATACACGAAGAAAAACGAGCTCGACACCGTGATTAATATCGAGTCATACCTGTACGTCTCACTGAGAAACAGGATAAATGATGAATTCCGCCACAACAACCACACGTACGAAAACGAAATCAACGATAACAACATTAAAACGCTTTTCGACGAGAGCGATGCGTTCAACCTGGAGTGTATCGAAGAAGAACGTAAGAAAACGGACAAGCTGAACGAATTTGTAAAATGCCTGTCGCCACGCCAGCAACAAATAATACACCTTTATTATATAGAGCAGCGCAAGTATGACGACATTTGCCGCATAATGGGCATAAATTACCAGTCGGTAAGGAACTTAATGCACCGCAGCCTACTAAAATTACGCTTCATGGCAGCAAAAACCGAAGCTATATAAGAGTACAAAGCTAATTGTTTGCCGTCAATATTAAAAATGACTAAAGATGGCAAACGAACAGGAAATACAACAGATAACCGACATACTGAATTGGACTGGACAGGAAAACGAAACTGCGCTAAGCCCAATGGAGAAAGACGAGCTTAAAAAACGGATACAAGATGCGATAAACCGCATACAAAACGGCAATACATAGTTAATCATTTCATAACCTACCATGACGAGAACGGCCCCAGAGTAATAACACTCAAGGGGCCGTTCGCAATTTATGGAAATAGATTTGTTGATTTATCCACCAAGGTATTTATTCACTACGCATGGTCTTTATATTGCCGTCAGAGTCCATATCAAGCTCCATAACCTTAACGCTGCGCAACCAAGTCACGCCGTTTGAAGGAACACAATCATGATGGAACAAATACCATTTACCTTTATATTCTACTATTGAATGGTGAGTTGTCCACCCGACAACAGGTTCAAGGATTACTCCTTTATATGTAAACGGCCCGTAAGGATTGTCGCCTACGGCATAGCAAAGTAAATGGCTATCTCCCGTAGAATATGAAAAATAGTACTTACCGTTTACCTTATGCATCCATGAGGCCTCGAAGAATCTGTGTGGATCATCAGCCCTCAAGGGTTTGCCATTCTCGTCTATAACCAATACCGGACGCGGCTCTTCCGCAAACTGGAGCATATCGTCGGTCATTTTAGCGACACGCGACGGCAAGGCATTTTCGTCTCCTTCAGGCAGGTATTCCTTTCCCATAGCCTTATTTTCCTTGTAACGCTGTAATTGCCCTCCCCACAAGCCACCGAAATAGGTATATACCGAGCCGTCATCATCCTTAAAGACACACGGGTCTATCGAATAAGAGCCACGTATTGGGTCAGGCTGTGCCTTAAAAGGACCTTCGGGGCGGTCGGCCACAGCAACTCCAAGATGGAACACATCATTTTTGTCCTTTGCGCTGAAGATGAGATAATACTTACCGTCTTTCTCCACCACGTCATTATCCCAAAGTTGTCTCCCGGCCCAAGGAATATCCTCCAGTGCCAGTATAACACCATGATCGGTCACCTCACCGTCCTCAACATCGTCAAGTGAAAGTACATGATAGTCTTTCATTTCGAAATGTCCGCCATCATCATCAAAAGCCGCTCCTGAATCCCAATCATGCGAAGGATAAATGTACAGCTTTCCGTTAAAGACGTTAGCAGACGGGTCTGCCATGTAATCACTCGGGAAAAGATACCTTGCTTTTTTCATAAACATTTATCATTTTATGGTTTGTAACAAACATGTTAAGGCAGAAAAGGAATATAGGACACTTTGCCGAATACCCGGAAAAGCAGCACACAGATACCCTGAACTACCTACATTCCTTTATCTGTCCGTATTATTCACTAAACAATTTTATTATTTTCTCGACTACAGGCTTAGCCTTGTTCTCCCTGTCAAACAGCAAAGGATAATTAGTACGGCCCTCTACAGGAAAATCATTAAGCCACGAACCTTTATCGGTAACTCCCCAAAAGGTAACACGTGAAATCTGATGGCGGTGCCTATAATAAATGCCAAAGAAATCAAGATAACGCTTTTCAAACAGTTTCCGGCCCTTACTGTCAAGTCCTGATTTATAAGGATTCAATTTATCCTGATAATCAAAATGTTGGCTTATGTCAGCACCGCTGAAATCATCAGGAGACGGCAGCATGTTCATGTCAAGCTCGGTTATCATCACCTTTACGCCACATGCGGCAAAGGAATCAATGGAGGCCTCATATTCATCCAAATCAGGATAATCGATTCCGTTGTGCGACTGTATTCCTATACCGTCTATACGGCAACCATCTGCCTTCAATTGTCTCACTATTTTACAAATAGTAGCACGTTTCCCTGGGCTTGCCATAGAAAAATCGTTAATGTAAAGCTCGGCATTGGGGTCAGCTTCATGGGCGAATTCAAATGCCAACCTGATATAATCCGGCCCTATTATCTTATAATACGGAGACTGCCGCATAGTCCCGTCATCATTAACGGCCTCATTAACAACATCCCACCCCTTTATTTTACCCTTATATCGTGATACAACGTTGGTAATGTGATGGTACATACGATCTATCAATACGGCACGCGAAACAGTATCTCCGTTCTCATAAGTAAACATCCATTCTGGTGGCTGTGAGTGCCATACAAGACAGTGCCCGATAATCTCAAGCCCATTGTCCTCCGCAAATTTGACAGTCCGGTCGGCGTCATCCCAGAAATAAGTGTTCTCTTCCGGATGTATAACCTCACCCTTCATACAATTCTCGGCAACAATTGAATTAAAATTATCTGTAACAATCCTCGCCTCCTCCGGACTGCGTCCATATACGATGTCAGTATTTACTGCAGCACCGACAGTAAAGTATTTGCCGAGAACATCCTTCATCGTATCTCCATCATTAACAGCAGATACCGTCTGGGCAAGCCACAATCCAAACAATAAAAAGACAGCTTTCAGTTTCATAATCGGCAAATATTAGTTTTTGGATCGTTTCTCTATTTCCATATTTATTTTATCAACCACCTCGTCACTAAGTTCATATTTTGAAATAATGAACATTGCAAGGCCAAGCAGAAGAGCCGGAATTACAGCCACGAGCCAGAGTATTCCCTGCTCAGCGAACGGCGACTGTGACACCTCGTTGGTCTGGTCGAACCCGACAAAAGACAGTACCAATCCAGGAACTACGCCGCCAAGAGCCATTCCTGCCTTATAGAATATGCCTGTCAGGGCGTTGACTATACCAGAAATACGCTTCCCGTGTTTGTACTCTCCATAAGAAATAACCTCCGGAACAAGCGCCCACATATAACCCGTTGCCACGATTACTCCCGTAGACTTGATAAACTGTGCAACGTATACCAGCCATATCTGCGAACGCAGCACCGGCACTACGGATATTACATAAAGCAGAGCCATGCCAACTATTGCCACCGAAAGGAATATATTAAACATGCCACGCTTGCCGACCTTACGCTTTATGGCCGGAACCATTGGCATAAAAATAAACGCCGGAATGGAGCCCAACGCCATAAAGTTGGCTACCTGCGACGCATCGGCATGCACGTTATAAATCATGTAGTAAGAGCCGGCCGCATTACCGACAGACATCATTGCAAATGCTGTAATGAAGAAAAAGGCAAGTATACGGAGCGGACGATTACGACGGAATTCCACCCAAAGGTCACTGACTTTCACGTTTGCCGTCTCAGCCTTATCCATCACGACACGTTCCTTAGTCTGCGAAAAACAGAATATGAGCAACAGCAAACCTATTACCGCGTAAATACACATAGTTGTAAACCATGCCCCTGCCGACTCTACAGAGTTCATCTTACCATTCGGCGACAAGTTTGCCACAAGCACAGGTATGCCGTAGGCAACGGCAAGTCCTCCCAAATTTGCCATAAACATACGCACGGACGTAAGGACGGTTATCTCGTTCGTATCACGTGTAAGCGAGGCGTTCAAAGCTCCATAGGGCACGTTAATAAGAGTATAAAGCATTGACATACCAACGTAAGTAAAATAGGCATAAGCCAATGAGCCTGAAAAACCGTCCCAGAAACACAGTATGGCGAAGCCTGTAAGGGGGACACCGGCCAACAGAATATAAGACCTGTACTTGCCGAAACGCGGATTATGCTTATCCGCAAACGCTCCAACCACTGGGTCCCAGATAACATCCACGATACGCACGAGCAGGAACATGAACGCCGCGGATGTCGGGTTTAGTCCGTAAACATTGGTATAAAACAGCAACAGGTACATTGAAATGGTCTGGTAGATAAGATTCTGGGCCAAATCACCAGACCCGAAGCCTATACGCTGCACCCAAGACAGCTTATAAAAGCCTTTCGCCTCATGGTCGGAAAGGCGTATGTCTGTTTCGTTTTGCATATATTTATGATTTAAAGAAGTTAATGTTGCACTAACAATCGGAATGCGGGCATACCGGCTTATTTACCTTTCAATATAACATCAGCCGCATATTCGCCCATCATCTTATAACCTGCCGCATTAGGGTGCAGGCCGTCCTCATGGAAGCCACGTCGGATAGATGAAACATCAGACGGATCACGCATGAGCATATCGAAGTCTATCACGCCGTCGAAACACTTACTACCGCGTATCCAGTCGTTAACCGTTAACCTTGCGGCTTCATGGAAATGAGAATAATACGAATTTCCCTTGAATGGAGTGATAGTGGCGCAGTACACCTTAAGTCCTTGCTTACGGGCTTTCTCGGCCATTTGTTTATACGCGTCAATAAGTTCTTTAACTATAGTCTCGGCATTGCCGTCTATACCACCTATGTCGTTAACACCTTCAAAGATAACAACTCTTGTCACACCGGCTTGTGCAAGGACATCACGGTCGTAACGCTTGACAGCCGGCGTACCAAGGCCGTTTTTCAACACACAATTACCGCCGATACCAAGGTTTAGCACGCCCATACCGGCTCCGGCCGCGTGCAGGCTTTCCGCAAAAACATCAGTCCAGCGGTTCTGCATGTCGGTAGTACTGCCACGGCCGTCGGTTATAGAGTTGCCTATTACGGCTATAACTTCGGCGCCGCCCATTACATCCAACGACGCTATATTGTACCAATGAACCACTCTCTCGCCATTCCTGAAACTTGTCTTAGGTTTCGCCTCACCTTTTATTATATATGATGTAGTGCGCGAACCGAGGTGAGCTGTAGCCTCCTTGGGCGTAGTTCCATAATTAATCGTGACCGAAAGTCTCTGCAAAGGTGAAAGTCCGAACTTTACTCCATCCGACACTACGACACCTCCTGCAGGTATTGTAACACTGCGCTTACCGCCGAACGACAGGTATTCAGCCGACTTTACGTCAATATCACACGAATCGGCAGCCGTAGCTATATATACCGACTTAATTTCAACAGGCGCCTTACTATATTCATTCGACAACTTCAGGCGCAGCACATCGCCACCTGTTGACACATGGATGACCTGGCGCAACGCGCTATTCGACAAGTCTGAGCCCGCCGGCATGTCTACACCTGATGCCAATTGGGGCGCTGCCGCCCATGTAGCCGTCCACCCTTTGCCGTCGCCACTACCGGCGGCGTTGGCCGTGAACACCATTCCACACAACAAGGACAGTAACAGTTTTCCGATACAAGTAATTCCAGTTTTCATGATATAAAGCTAAAACAGATTGAAAAGCCCGGGCCTCAACTGCCCCGACCATTGGTTTTGTTATGTTGCAAAAGTACACCATACTTTTATAACACCAAATTATTTTTGTCGCAGTTGCATTTCAATTTGTATCACCATCGTTTATTTTGAACAAATAATCTATGATTTTCAGACACATATACTTATTTTTGCAGGAAAATCAATGAACATGAAACACATCAACCTTGCAACTATTTTACTATCATTATTGGCATTTGCAACAAATATAAATGCCGCCGAACGCTTTGTAGACTTTACGTCCGGAGACTTTCTTCTGAATGCCGACAACAAGGCCGAAATATACATAGACGCCAAAGACTGCAAAGGAGTGGGCATTGCGGCTGCCAACCTTGCCACCGACATAAACAAGGTATGCGGAGCCACGGCACGCACAACAAGCAATGCCGCCACAGCACGTATAATAGCTGGCACCATCGGCCACTCCTACGAAATTGACCGGCTGGTTAAAGCGAAAGCCATCGACAAGAGTGCCCTCAAAGGCAAACGCGAGAAATATATTATAACCATTGCCGACGGGAAACTGATAATAGCAGGCAGCGACCGCCGCGGAACGATATACGGAATATACGAACTCTCAAGACAAATAGGCGTATCGCCATGGTACTACTGGGCCGACACGCCCGTGAAGCGCCACGAACGCATATATATAAAAAAAGGTGTATACACCGACGGTGAACCCGTCGTGCGTTATCGCGGCATATTCCTCAACGACGAGGCGCCGTGCCTCACCACTTGGGTTAAGAACACTTTTGGCACCGACTACGGCAATCACAAGTTTTATTCAAAAGTTTTCGAACTGATACTCCGCCTCAAAGGCAACTTCCTCTGGCCTGCCATGTGGAGCTGGGCATTCTACGCCGACGACCCATTAAACAGCAAAACGGCCGACGAAATGGGCGTAATGATAGGCACGTCGCACCACGAGCCGATGGCGCGCAACCATCAGGAGTGGGCACGCAACCGCGACAAATACGGAGAATGGAACTATGCCACCAACAAAGACGTTATCGACCGCTTTTTCCGTGAAGGCATTGAACGCGCCAAAGGCACTGAAGACGTTATAACGATAGGTATGCGTGGAGACGGCGACGCGCCCATGGGCGGAGCGGAAGGCAAGGACCATGAGTACGTGCCGCAGTACGAGAAGAACATGAAACTGATGAAAAACATCTTCACTAACCAGCGTAAGATAATAAGCGACGTAACCGGCCGGCCGGCCAAGGAGACGCCGCAGGTATGGGCATTGTACAAGGAAGTGCTCGACTATTATGACCGCGGGATGAAGATTCCTGACGACGTAACCCTGCTGTTATGCGACGACAACTGGGGAAACGTAAGGCGTGTACCGTCAGCCGGCGAGCGCGACAGAGCCGGAGGATGGGGTCTGTACTACCATGTTGACTACGTTGGCGCGCCACGCAACTCCAAATGGCTCAACTGCACGCCTCCACAGAACATGTGCGAACAGCTCGGACTGGCCTACGACTACGGCATAGACCGCCTATGGATACTGAACGTAGGCGACCTGAAGCCTATGGAATATGCCATATCCCTGTTCATGGACATGGCCTGGAACCCCAAGAGATTCACGCCTGGAACCGTAACCGAACATATACGGATGTTCTGCGAGCAACAGTTCGGAGCGGAACAGGCCGACGAGGCAGCACGCATAATAAACCTTTATCTTAAATACAACGGGCGTGTGACCCCCGAAATGCTCGACCGCAACACATATAATACAAAGACGGGCGAGTGGAGGCAAGTGGCCGACGACTACATGAGGCTGGAGGCCGAGGCGTTAAGGCAGTACATTGACCTGCCCGAAGAATACCGCGACGCTTACCGCGAGCTGGTGTTGTTCCCGGTCCAGGCCATGTCAAACCTGTACCAGATGTATTACGCCCAGGCCATGAACCACAGGCTATACACTCTCGGCGACCCAGAGGCCAACGTCTGGGCTGACCATGTAGAGCGGGCTTTCAAGCGCGACTCGATGCTCTGCGCACAATACAACCACGACATAGCCGGAGGCAAATGGAACGGCATGATGACCCAAAAGCACATCGGCTACACCGACTGGAACGACAGCTTTGCCGCTGACACACAGCCCGAAGTGCTGCGCGTGGCGGATAACGGCGCCGGTGGATTCGTCAACAAGGGAGACAACGGCTACGTGGCAATGGAGGCCGGCAGCTGGTATGGCATGGCCAACGCAGCAGAAGCCACCTGGACATATATCCCGTATATCGGCAGGACCGAAGGAGGCATGGCGCTCACTCCATATACCAAGGCCACGGACGGAGCCTCGCTGTCATACAGGTTCACGCTGCCGGCAGGCACACGTACCGACAACGGTAAAGTAAACGTACACATAGTGGTGAAGTCAACCCTCGATTTCCTTAACCAGGGAGGTCTTTGCTACGGAGTGTCCATCGACGGCTGCACACCCCAAAAAGTGAATTTCAACAAAAACCTGAACGAGAAACCCGACAATGCCTACACCGTATACTACCCCACCGTGGCGCGCCGCGCGGTGGAAAGCGTGGTAACCCTGCCGCTCGGCGACGGCAATGGCGGCACACACGAGCTGACAATAAGCCCTTATGACCCGGGGATTGTATTTGAAAAGATAGTCGTAGACTATGGCGGCTACACTACGTCTTACCTGTTCATGGAGCCTTCGGAAAGGTCGCGTGAAGGCTCGGCCGCAACCGAAAAATGACAAACAATATTTTGGCATACGGGTATTTTTGATTACTTTCGCAAGCCGTATAGGCTCTACCGGAAACAAATCAACCCGACAAACAGCACAGGCGACAACCCGAAAGGGTGCCAACCGCCATGCAAAAGGCGGTCTTTCACAGCCCGAAAAGCCACCTTTTAAACGCCGAAAGGCCACCTTTACGGATTAAAACAATATATGCTGGTTTTGCTTCAAGCTACACACCACAGCCAAAGACAAAGATACAAAACGTAAGGAAAACAAATGAAAACATTACGATTTTCAAGACTCAATAAGCACGTACGCCACGGTATGCGCCCCATCACGCTCATCAGCATGGCGGCATACATGATGGCCACACTGCTGGCCGTAGCCGATAGCGGCCGGCTTTACACCACCAACCAGCTTATGAGCAGCCTGACCAACTGCGTCGGGCAGGACAGGTACGGATACATCTGGGTCGGGACGGAAAACGGACTGAACAAATTTGACGGCTACCGATTCACCCACTACATAAAGAACAACGTCAACGACACCGACTCTACGTCGCTGCTCAGCAACGACATATCCAAGACCTTCGCCGACCGTGACGGCCGCCTGTGGATAGGGTGCGCACAGGGGCTTATGAGTTACGACTACGAGAACGACAGCTTCAAGAAGTATCCTTTCCCCGGAGCACTTACACCAAGGGTGGAAGACATCATACAGACCGCCTCGGGCGACATCCTTATAGGCACTGCCGGCTATGGCCTCTTCAAGATAAAAGCCGGTACACAAACCATAATAGAGGAGAACATACCGGGATGGAAGAATTCTTACGAGTACGTCAACCGCCTGTTTATCGACAAGAACAACGATTTGTGGATAAGCATGCCCTTCTCCATGATAACGAAAATGCACACCGACAACAAGGGGCAGACTACCTTCACGGACTTCAAGACATCGTGCGGACCGACCATCAACTGCGTAAAGGCCGACGCAAAGGGTTTCCTCGTAGTGTGCATGTACGGCATAATGAGATACGACTACGCCACCCGACGGCTTACCGCCACAGAGTACGACATGGGCATACTGAGCCGCAACGTCTCGATAAGGAAAGGCATTTCCGACCGTAAGGGCAACATCTACATAGGCACATCTGGCCGGGGACTGATGAAGATACCCGCCGGCTACACAAGGCTGGAGCAGGTGAAGACCAAGGACAAGAGCTTTGACCTATCGACTTCCAACGTGAACGACATCCTCGAGGATAAGGACGGCAACATCTGGGTGAGCTGCTACAAGAGGGGAATATACCTTCTCAACCAAGACAAGGAAGCCTTCAGCAGTTGGGACTTCACGTCGCAGAAATACTTTCTCGGCAGCGGAGTGTCATCCATCACCGGCGGCAATGACGGCGACATATGGGCTACCGTGCAGAAAGCCGGCGTATACAAATTCGACAAAAACGGCAACATCTCGGCCCACCCAACCTCGCCATACGGCTCTAACACCATATACCGCGACCGGCAGGGCCGCTTCTGGCTATGCACGGAGAACATCCTGTACGCATACGACCCGTACACAGGACGTTCAGAAGAGAAGGCACGATATGACGGATGGGGCCTCAACTGCATGACGGACGACGGCCAGGGCAGGCTGTTCATCTGCGATTACGGCAAAAGCCTGTGCGTATATGACACACGTACGGGCAAGAGCCTGTCGTTCAGCATGGGCGACAAACGTGCAAGAGGCACAATATGCAACAACTGGATAAAGGCCCTTTTCATCGACAGCGACGGCCTGCTGTGGTTAGGAAGCGCCAACGGAGTGTCATGCATGGACACACGCAACTACGATTTCTACGTGCTCAAGGGAGTCACTTTGCTCAAGAACATGCAGAGCCTGTCGTTTGGCGAGACCCACGACGGCAGGATTTTAATCGGCACCAACAACGGCCTGTACGAATATGACAAGCGCACAGGCAACCTAAGGCTGTTTCCCGGCTCGGAACTGATACGCAACAACCTTATATACAGCATTGTCATAGACAACAACAACGACATTTGGCTGGGTACGGCACGTGGAATATTGCTATACGACAGGAAGGCCCGCAAATTCATCAGCCATCTTAGCGGCAACGGACTGTCCACATACGAATATATCCTGGGGGCCGCCCTGCATTCGAAAAACAACGATAGGATAGCCTTCGGGACAAACGACGGAGTGACAGTGTTCTATCCCGAGGAAGTCAAGAACAGCACAATGGAGATGGACAGCATATACCTGACCAACTTTATCGTCAATGGCAAGTCGGTATATAGCTTCAAGGATAAATTCGAGGTACCGTACAACAGCAATATACTGCAACTGGAATTCTCGCTGCTAAACTTCAAGCACACTGAGGAAATACACTTCCAGTACCGCATAAACGACAGCAAGGAGTGGGTTCCCGTACGTGACGGTACCAACTCCATACAGTTCAATGAGCTGACACCTGGCACATACGACATTTACGTACGCGCCGAATGCAACGGCAAATACTCACGGCAGACAAAGAAAATAACCATCATTGTGAACGGCCCTTGGTATGCATCGACCACCGCGTGGGTGATATACATCATGCTGCTCGCCTCAATCACGGCATACTTCATCAGGCAATACGAGAAAAACAAGCGTGAAGAACTGGACGAGGCGAAAATGCGCTTCCTCATAAATGCCACTCACGATATACGTTCACCGCTTACGTTGATACTCGGTCCGCTCAACAAGCTGAAACAAAAAATCACCGACAAGGAATCAATCGCCGACATAGATACGATTGACCGCAACGCGCAACGTCTGCTTCTGTTGGTCAATCAAATCCTTGACGAACGTCGCATAGACAAGAACCAAATGCACCTGCACTGCCAGAACACCGAACTTGGCACGCAAATCAGCGGAGTCATGGCTATGTTCCAAAGCAACGCACGGTCACATAACATATCCCTCAAACTCGAGAACGACGGAGAAGTATATGCATGGATTGACCGCACAAATTTCGACAAGGTAATACAGAACCTTCTTTCCAATGCCTTCAAGTTCACTTCCGACGGTGGCGAGATATGCATAAAAGTACGGCAGAACGGCGAAACAGTCATCGTACAGGTACAAGACACGGGCATAGGCTTCAACGACGAGAACACGGACAAGCTGTTCGACCGCTTCTACCAGGGCAAGAACACTACCGGAATGAAGACTGCCGGTACAGGAATAGGCCTGAACCTCTGCCGTACGCTAATACAAATGCACGGCGGAAAAATAAAGGCAAGCAACCGTACAGACGGTAAGCAAGGGGCTCTGATGACCATAACGCTGCGCACCGGAAATGCACATCTTAAGCCGGAGGAAATCGTTGAAGTGAATGCAGAAGCACAAAGTGCCGACAAGAGCGCTCCTCGCCGCCACGCCAGCAAGAACTACTCAATAATGATTGTTGACGATGACCCGGAGATTGCCACGTACATAAAGCACGAACTGGGCGACTGGTACAAGTTCGACAACTTCACAAACGGGCATGATGCGCTCCAGGCGCTGCTTGCACGGCGCTACGACCTCGTAATATCAGACATCGTAATGCCAGGCATGGATGGTATTACACTCCTTAAAAATATCAAGACCAACAATCTTGTGTCAGACATTCCTGTAATACTGCTTACATCAAAGTCAGATGCCTCTGACCGCCTTGAAGGCTTCAAGAAAGGCGCAGACGCATATCTGCCCAAGCCGTTCGACATGACTGAGCTCCGCATAATGATTGAAAACCTTATTGACAAGACGCGAAGACTCAAGGGAAAATTCTCCGGAGCACAGACGCAGGAAGACAAAATGGAGCAGATAAAGGTAAAAGGCAATAACGACGCACTGATGGAACGCATAATGAAATCCATCAACAAGAACATATCCAACCCTGACTTCAACGTGGAAGAACTAACCGAAGACGTAGGAATAAGCCGTGCCCAACTGCACAGAAAGATGAAGGAAATAACGGGAATATCCACCGGCGAGTTCATACGTAACCTGAGATTGAAACAAGCCGCAAGACTTATCAGCGAAGGTAAAATAAACATCACGCAAGTGGCTTACAACGTTGGATTCAACAACCAGACCCATTTTTCCACCGTATTCAAGAAACATTTTGGAATGTCTCCGTCCGAATATGCCGATAAGCATAGGAAACAAGGAGAGGAAGAGAAATCAAGTGCCCAGAATGAAAGTACTCTATAACCAGATAAAAAGCCGCAACATGAACATGAAAAGAATTACAATAGCCGTGATGACGGCACTAATCTTCATCACGGCAAAAGCCGATGACGGTTCAAGATTATGGCTGAACAAACAGCGTGGGGCATGCACAGCCAAGATTGAAACTTCCGACAAGTCGGACATCGCGCAAACAGCCGTCAGCGAACTTGCCGCATTCTGGAACGGTTGTGACATTATACTGTCAAGAGACAAAAGCCTTCCTGACAACGACGGCTTCAAAATAGAGCGCTCAGGGAAGAACGGTTCGCTCATTGTCAAAGCCCGCCGTAGTGCCGGACTACTGTATGGAGCTTATGAGTTACTGCGCATGCAACAGACAAAAGGCGAGATTTACAGCGGCAAAACGGGACAAGACACCAATCTGTCCGCTGCCGACAATAAGTTCAGGATAAGTCCGTCAGTTTGTGTTTCATCGTCGTCGCCCGCATTTCCGTACCGTATACTTAACCACTGGGACAACCCCGACGGAAGTGTAGAACGCGGATACGCAGGCAAAAGTATATGGAAATGGGACGAGATAAACGGCGAGAAAGGCACCATGAGCATGGACCTGAAAGAACGGCTGACCATCTACTGCCGCGCAAATGCATCAATCGGGATAAACGGCAGCGTGCTCAACAACGTCAATGCATCGCCATATATCCTCACCACCGAATATCTTGACAAGATAAAAGTAATAGCCGACATGATGCGTCCTTACGGAATAAAGACCTATCTTGCGGTGAACTTTGCGTCGCCAATGGCCGCTGGCGGCCTGGAAACGGCCGATCCGGCAGACGCAAAGGTAAAGGAATGGTGGGAAAAGAAAGTAAAAGAAATATATAAGAAGATTCCAGACTTCGGAGGATTTCTTGTAAAAGCCAACTCGGAAGGCCAACCCGGACCTGGAGATTATCATCGCACGCATGCCGAAGGCGCCAACATGCTGGCCAAGGCGCTTGCCCCATACAACGGGATTGTGATGTGGCGCAGCTTTGTTTACGGCAACCACGAAGGTGAAGACAGGGTAAAGCAGGCCGTAACCGAGTTTGAGGAACTTGACGGTAAGTTCGCGGATAATGTTATCCTACAGTCAAAGAACGGGCCGCTCGACTTCCAGCCACGCGAACCTTACGCCCCGATATTCGACAGAATGAAACATACTCCAATGTGGGTGGAACTGCAAATAACGCAGGAATACCTCGGGCAGAGCCGCCATTTGGTGTACCTTGCGCCGATGTGGAAGGAGTTTTTCACATTCGTCAGTCCACAACAGCTGCAAGGAATCGCTGGTGTTGCAAACACGGGCGACAACACTAATTGGTGCGGACATCCGTTCTCACAGTCTAACTGGTATGCGTTCGGCCGACTGGCATGGAACCCCGAACTGGCATCTGACAGTATTGCGCGCGAATGGCTGGCACAAACATTCACACGTGACACGGCCTTCATCAATCCGATGACTGCCGTAATGGAGGCCAGCCGTGAAGCATGCGTTGACTATATGATGCCGCTTGGCCTGCACCACATATTCAAAGCCGACCACCACTACGGCCCGGAGCCTGACGGTCTGTACCCGAACTATCCCATAGAATGGTGTCCCGTGTACTACCACAAGGCTGACAGCCTCGGCATAGGCTTTGACCGTACACGCACGGGGACGGACGCCGTAGGCCAGTACCGCCACCCATACGACAGCATTTACAATGACATCAACACATGTCCAGAGGAATACCTGCTGTGGTTCCACCATGTAAGCTGGGACTACAAGATGAAAAACGGCAAAACATTATGGGAGAACCTCTCGGCACATTATAACCGAGGAGTGGACGAAGTGCGCCGTTTTATCGGCACATGGCAAAGAATGCGTCCGTATGTTGACACCGAACGCTTCATGATTGTGTCCGCCCTGCTCGACCACCAGCTGGAAAACGCCGAGGAATGGCGGGATACCTGCCTTGGGTATTTCGGCAAGATAAGCGGCAAGATACAGGAAACCGCTACCGAGACATCAGCCAATCTACCGCAAGATGACGGCACGCAACCGGCCATTCTGCAGGGACAGGAGACGGACAGGCCATGAAACCAACATGCTTAACATCATAACCTTACATTAATATAAATATATTCAAATCATGAAATAGCCCTCAAACAGCTGCAGAAACATGGCCGACGGCCATAAAAACGCACAACGCCATCAGTCTGGCATTACGTCCGTTACCACCAACAGGACCAAGCCACATACGGCCGCAACCCGCCTTTATACATTCATCCTTTTTTCTTTTATAGCCCTCATAGCAGCCTTTCCGTTACGGCTCTCGGCTCAAGACGCCCACATTACCGTAGACGGCAAGCCCATGCTTATACTCGGGGGAGAGCTCAGCAACTCGGCAGCTACATGCACGGACGATATCGACCGCGTTATGCCCGAGATGAAACGGCTCGGCCTGAACACCGTACTCGTGCCCGCGCAATGGGACTTAATCGAACCGGAGGAAGGCAAGTTTGACTTTTCCCTTATCGGCCGCACCATCGACAAGGCGCGTGAAAACGATCTGAAAGTCGTCTTCCTGTGGTTCGGGGCATGGAAAAACTCCATGAGTTGCTACGCTCCGTTATGGTTCAAAGAGGACACCAAGCGCTTTCCGCGAGCCCTGACGTCTACCGGCAAGCCTCTCGAAATAGCGAGCGCATTCTCCCGCAACGTACTTGAGTCGGACAACCGTGCCTTCTCCAAGCTCATAGACTACATCGCGGAAAAGGATAAAGACTCGGCCACTGTCATCATGATACAGGTTGAAAACGAGATAGGCATGCTCGAGGATGCGCGCGACCACTCGCCAGAGGCCAACAAACGGCTCAACGCAGAGGTGCTACAAGACCTGAAAAACTATCTCGGCAAGAACGCGGAAGGACTGCATCCGGCAATGCTGAAAAAGCTGACGGGCAGTGACACGTACAACGCCGAGAGCCGCAAACGCCTGCAAGAGAAGCTCGACAAGGGCGGAACATGGGACGCGATGTTCGGCAACGACATCTATACAGACGAGATATTCATGGCCTACTATTACGCAAAATACGTAGAACAGCTGGCCAAAACCGCCCGCAAGGCCCATAACATACCGCTATACGTCAATGCCGCACTGAACAGCCGCGGCCGCAAACCGGGTGAATACCCGTCGGCAGGTCCGCTGGCACACCTCATAGACGTATGGCACTGCGCTGCCCCGAGCATTGACCTCCTGGCACCTGACATCTATGATACGGGGTTCAAGGACTGGGCCGCACAATACCACCTGCATAACAACCCGCTCTTCATACCCGAGTCAAGGTGCTGCGAAAACAGCGGAGTAAGGGCGATGTATGTCTTCGGTGAGCACAAGGCGATAGGATTCTGTCCTTTTGCCATCGACCAATCTGCACCTGCCGACAAAGCCTCAGTAAGCGGAAGCTATGCCCTACTGTCACAACTCGAACCGCTACTGCTCGGCAACGGACAACGGCAGGCACCCACCACGACGGGAAGCAAAGCCTGCCTTGACAGAAGCGGACGGAAACTGCAAACGTGGGGCCTGCTATTCGACAAGACCGACAACGAGCGCATAATAACCGACGACGGGCTGACGATTACCTGCCGCCACTTCTTCACACTGCCTTGGGACGCCCGAGCTAATGCCGACACATGGCCCGAAGGCGGCGGCATTATAATAAAACTGGCCAAAAACGACTACCTCATAGCAGGCAACGGTATCGTCGTGACATTCCAGACGAGCACAGAAAAGGCTCAGGAGGAGCAGCGCACACTTGGAGAAGACGGCTTCGCTACGGCCGGCTCAAACGGGCAATCCGGCAAAAAGGCCGCAACCCGTTTCAAGGGCAAGCGTATCGGCATAGGATACGTTGACCAGGTAAGCATCGACAAAGACGGAAACATCCGCTACATCAGGCGCGACAACGGCGACCAAAGCCATCAGGGACGACACGCCCGCATATCCGTCGGCGAGAACAAGATACTGCATGTCAAGCTATACGAATACTGATACGTAACAGCCTGACCGTCAGCACATCCGCAAAAGGCCGTCTTTTACTTTCCAAAAGACGGCCTTTTAGCGTGTAATAAGCGGCCTTTCGCAATGCGAAAGGCCGCTTATTACATTTCATCCGCCGGATTTATAAACTGCAAATAAGCCTCAACCAACCACCAACATCTCACCTTAATAAAACTGAACAACCGCAAATAACCATACAGACAACGCCCAACTATAAGCCTGACGGTCACAACCCGGCTATACCGAAAATATTGAATGGCTGATATTTCCACACCATGATGCCCGCAGATAATATAAAGCCGGTATCACAATCTTCTTTGTTTTTTGAGCATTCAACCGTGTTTTACGGAAATATGCTATGCAGGTAAAACATAAATTTGTATTTTTGCCATAAATATATTACCTTAAACAATGTTGCCGGACAGTCGTAACCGGTGACCAAAAAAGAACTTTAACCTAAAACAATGCATATCAACACTCTTACAGCCAACATCCTGCGTGCCGTCGTTTGTGCCATGTTGTGCCTGACGGTCAACGCCAATACAGCGGCAGCCGACTATGTTCCGAAGGACTACGTGTGGACTTCTCCCAGCCGGAATTCGTCTGAATCAATGCCATGCGGCGGCCACGACGTGGGCATGAACGTATGGGTAGAGAACGGCGACGTGATCTTCTACATAGCCCGCAGCGGCATGTTCGACGAAAACAACACCCTGCTGAAGGCCGGACGGTGGCGTCTCAGCCTGTCGTCCAGCCCGTTCACGGGCGCCGACGGACAGTTTACGCAGACCCTCAGGCTGAGTGACGGGGCGGTGTACATCAAGGGTGGCGACGCCGAAGTGCGCCTGTGGGCCGACGTCTACACCTCAGCCGTATACATGGAGGTGAAGTCCGCACGCAAGACCGACGCCACGCTGAGCTACGAGAGTTGGCGGTACCGTGACCGACAGGTTACCAAGGCCGAGTGTCAGCAGTGCTCTTACAAGTGGATTTTGCCCAAGGACTGCACAACGTTTGCCGACACGATACGCGCCAAGGGGTCTACTCTCGACTTCTGGCACAAGAACCGTGAGCAGACCGTTTTCGACTTTACCGTCAGCCGTGAGAGCCTTGACGACATCAAGTCGCAGCTGTACAACCCCATCGGCGGCCTGCGTTTCGGCGGTCGCATGACCGCTCCCGACTTCACGTTTACGGGAACGAGCGACGGGAAATACGCCTCAACCGACTACCGTGCATGGCATTTCAAGGCTTCGGGAATAAAGAAATCGACCGTAACAATAGCACTATACACGGGCGATGAGCTGCAAGCCGCGCCCTCGGCAAAGACCTCGCGCAAGCGCAGCGCCGACTGGTGGCATGCATATTGGCAGAGAAGCAATATTCAATTAAGGGTTAAGAATAAAGAATTAAGAAATTCAGCATTAACAAAAGCGGTGCGCAATTACGAACTGTTCCGCTACATGTTGGGCTGCAACGCGTATGGAGAATGGCCCACAAAATTCAACGGCGGACTGTTCACTTTTGACCCCGTATATGCCGACCCGAAGGCTCCTTTCACGCCGGATTACCGCAAATGGGGCGGCGGCACGATGACCGCGCAGAACCAAAGGCTCGTCTACTGGCCTATGTTAAAGAGCGGAGATACTGACATGATGGCGTCGCAATTCGACACATACCTGCGCCTTTTGCCCACCGCCGTGGCACGTACGAAGCATTATTGGGGGCACGGCGGGGCGTCGTTCTGCGAACAGATAGAGAACTTCGGACTGCCCAACCCCGCCGAATACGGCAAGCACAAGCCCGGCGACGACCCTGGCATGGAGCGCAACGCATGGCTGGAATACCAGTGGGACACGGTGCTCGAGTTCTGTTCGATGATACTCCAGGCGCACTTCTATGCTGGGATGGACATCACGAAGTACGAACCTCTTATCATACAAAGCCTCCAGTTCTTTGATGAACATTACCAATACCTCGCCAAGAAGCGCGGAGTGAAGGCGCTCAACGGCGACGGCAAGCTCGTGCTTTTCCCCTCGTCGGGGTGCGAAACGTACAAGATGGCCTATAATCCGTCAAGCGTCGTGGCTGCGTTAAGGGTCGTTACGGAACAGTTTGAGCGGTACAAACAGATGAAAGGGATTAAGGACGTATCGTCATACGCTCTCGACTCAACCTTCAAAAAGCGCCTTCCCGAAATACCTTTGCGTACCGTTGACGGCGACACTTGTATCGCCCCCGCCGTCGTTTGGGAGCGGATACAGAACGTGGAGACGCCCCAACTCTACCCTGTTTTCCCCTGGAGGATGTACGGGATGGGGCGTGACGGCCTGCAAACGGCACGCAACACTTACCAGAAAGACCCGCACGCACTGGAAATGCGGGCGTCAAAGGGATGGAAACAGGACAACATCTGGGCTGCATGTCTTGGTCTTACGGACGAAGCCGTGCGGCTGAACACCGAGAAACTTGCCGACGGACCTTACCGCTTTCCGGCCTTCTGGGACCCCGGTTTCGACTGGGCGCCCGACTGTAACCGCGGCGGTTCGGGCATGATTGGCCTCCAGGAAATGCTCCTCCAGGAAGCTCCCGACGGCTCGTTGCTGCTTTTTCCCGCGTGCCCCGACGGCGTTGACGCCTCTTTCAGGCTGCATGCTACTGACGGAAGGATTGTCGAAGCCGAAATCATAGACGGCAAGATAACACATAAAGTAATGAAAAATGTAAAATGAATAATGAAGAATTAAATAGCAAGACATATACAACAATATGAAAAGGAAAAAACTTTTGCTCGTCCTCATGGCGTTTATGGCCATACAGGCGAGTGCAAAACTGACCGTAACACGCCTGACATGCAACTATCAGGGAGAGCCTTCAGCGCCCGAAAGCGGCTACATCAACGACATGGCCGTTACCGAAGGCCCCGTCCGTCTGGGCTGGCAGATGAAGGCTGACGCCAACGGCGAACGCCAAAGCGCGTACGAAATAACCATCAAGGAGAATGTTACCGACAAGCAGGTGTACACCTCCAGCAAGGTGAAGTCAAGCCAAAGCCAGCTTATCGAGGTGCCCGCACTGAAGCCGAACAGGCACGGTTACTATTGGCAAGTGCGTGTATGGAACGACAAGGGAGTGCCTTCCGACCTGAGCGGGAAGCAGGAGATACGTGTAGTTCCTGCAAAGATAGACGCAGAGTGGATAGGAGCAATCACACGAAAGGCCGCCAAAATACCCGAAGGACGCTTCCCGAACACGGTCTTCAAGAAAGATACGTTCAAGGCAAAGTGGGCTAACGTCGACACTCTTTCGGCCAAGAGCATTATCCTAAGAAAAGAGTTTACGATAAAAAAGGCACCCATCACCGATGCTGTTGTGTATGTTTGCGGACTGGGTCACTACCAGTTGAACTTCAACGGATTCGGTGTTGGCGGAGCCGAGTTCGCCCCTGTATGGAGCGAATACGACAAGACGGTGTACTACAACGTGTTCGACGTGACCCAACTCGTCGCCAACGGCGGCAACGCCATCAGCGTATTGCTGGGCAACGGAATGTTCAACGTGCAGCGCATGGGCCGCTACAGCAAGCTGCAAACCAGCTTCGGACCGCCCCAGTTGCTGCTCCGAATGGAGATAAACTACGCCGACGGCACGCAACAGGTTATCAAGAGCGGCGCCGACTGGAAGTATTCGCTCAGTCCGATAACGTTCAACAGCATATACGGAGGCGAGTCGTATGACGCCCGACTGGAGCAGAACGGAGTTGACAAGGCTGGATTTGACGACTCAAAATGGCAGCAGGCAGTGTTCACCGAAGGGCCGAAAGGACGGCTGACACCGCAAACCGTGCAACCCAACAGGGTCATGGAGAGGTACGGAATAAAGTCATGGAAGTACATCCCGGCCGACTCTCTCGCTGCGGCAAGCAAGGCAACGAAGCGCGAGATACATCCTTCAGCGTTCGTAGCGGACATGGGACAGAACCTGGCGGGCTTCCCCGAGATAGTAGTAAGCGGCAAGCGGGGACAGAAAGTGACGCTGCTCGTAGCGGAAAAGCTGACCCGGCAGGGCGCGTGCGACCAGAAACAGACCGGCCGTCAGCACTATTACGAATACACGCTGAAGGGCGGCGAGCAGGAGATATGGCACCCGCACTTCTCATACTACGGCTTCCAGTACATACAGGTAGAGGGCGCCGTGCTCGAGGGTGAGCCCAATCCTGACGGCCTGCCGGTACTGAAGAGGCTGAGCAGCTGTTTCGTCTACAACTCGGCAGAGGAGGTTTCATCGTTTGAATGCTCAAATCCGCTCTTCACGGACACGCACAGACTGATAGAGAGAGCCGAGCGGAGCAACATGCAGAGCGTACTGAGCGACTGCCCGCACCGCGAGAAACTCGGCTGGCTTGAGCAGGACCACCTGTGCGGACCGAGCCTTCTCTACAACTATGACATGACAAGATACGCCCCGAAGGTAATCCGCGACATAACCGACACGCAGAAACAGAACGGCATGGTGCCCACTACGGCGCCGCAGTACATATCGTTCGGCAACCTGTTTGACGACTCGCCCGAATGGGGCAGCACGCTCATCATCCTGCCGTTCATGTACTACGACCAGTACGGCGACAGCACTCTGATAACCGACAACTACGAGCCCATGCGCCGATACGTCGACTATCTCACCTCACGGGCCGACAACGGAATAGTAAGCCACGGCCTCGGTGACTGGTACGACTATGGTCCGTGGCGCGCGGGATTCTCAAAGAACACGCCCGTGCCACTCGTAGCGACAGCCCATTACATATTCGACATACAGCTGCTGGTGCGCGCCGCCGAAATGACGGGGCGCAAGGAGGACGTGAAGAAATACTCGGCACTGCTGAAAGAGGTGACCGACGACTTCAACCGCGAATTCTACAAGCCCGACTCTTGCACATACGGCACAGGCAGCCAGACGTCGAACGCCCTACCCCTCTACCTCGGACTGACGGGCAAGAACAAGCAGGCCGTAATGCAAAGCCTCATCAACGACATCAAGGAACATGGCAACCGGTTGACAACCGGCGACGTAGGCAACCGTTATCTCTTCCAGACACTTGCACTGAACGGACAGAACGAGCTGCTGTACACCATGCTCAACCACTATGAGACACCGGGATACGGATTCCAGCTCCGCCACGGTGCCACCACGCTCACCGAGCAATGGGACCCGCGACAGGGCTCGTCGTGGAACCACTTTATGATGGGGCAGATAGACGAATGGCTGTTCAAGACGCTCGCCGGCATACAGAACCAGCCCGGCACGCACGGCCTTCGCCACCTGCTGATAGCCCCGACGCTCGTAGGCGACCTGCAATACGTCAAGGCATCTACGGCCTCGCTCTACGGAAAAATAAGCGTACACTGCACCCGCACACGGCTCGACGTCGAAATTCCCGTTGGCAGCGACGCCACGATAGTGCTGCCAAACGGCGACAGAAAGCAAGTAGGCAGCGGACGGTACACGTTCAACTTCTGACCACATAGATATTACATAACCAACCTACCGCTCTTACGCAGGCAACACTACAATGCCGCGTAAGGGCGGTTACCGTACCAACACGTTGACAGACACAAAACAACGGACATGCGAAAGACGGTCTTTTGAAATGTAAAAGGCCGTCTTTTACATTATAAAAGGCCACCTTTTACAAGCCAAAAGGCGGTCTTTCGCAAACGCGCAGGCAGGCATATGTCTTTTCCTGAAATAGGTTGACAGTTTTTGTTTAAATAAACTACATTATTT